>Ga0070730_10000015_pt1 | contig 223917 bp, 202 predicted proteins | sample Coa_R1_3_FD_66447 | JGI IMG/M metagenome (GOLD analysis project Ga0070730, IMG submission 66447) | Surface soil microbial communities from Centralia Pennsylvania, which are recovering from an underground coalmine fire - Coalmine... | ecosystem: Environmental > Terrestrial > Soil >... | reverse complement strand
AACCAAACTCGAAAAGGTGGGGCACCCCGACAAGAAAAGATAAATTCAAAATCGAATCGGCAAGTTTAGGGTGTCCCACCCGCCATGGACCGCCTCGCGCAAGGAGTCACGAATCGCGCACACCGTCGTACTGAAACTGAAGACCAGCGAATTCAAGATTCTCACTCGCAGCCACACGCCAGGTTCTCCACCTGCTTCTTGCGAGGAACTGACGAATATCGCCCTGTCGCTGCGGGAACGCGTCGGCCTCAGGCCGCAGCAGCGGTTTCGCCTGGTTGGCGTGGGCCTAAGCAACTTTCACGACCCCGCGGATGCATCTGCACAACCCGCTCTCTTCAGCTAGCGGTGGTGGTCAGTTTCCGGTTTGCTCATCCGCCCGCAATCTGGTAGTCGTACAGAATCGCTAAACGTAACGGCTGATCGCGGATACTCTGGAGTTCTGAGGCGGCGCCGGAACTTCCTGTCGAGCGCCGCTCACTCTGCTCGCAGCGATGACATCGGGTCAGCGCCGGTCGCGCGGCGCGCGGAAGGAAGGCTGGCTAAAGTAGCCGTGCCGACAGCCATTACTGCCACGCCGATGAGAGTAAATGGATCCCTAGCACTGACTCCATACAACAGGCTGTCAAGCACGCCTGCCAACGCCAGGGAACACCCTAGGCCGATCGCCACGCCCATCACGGACAGAAACACACCTTGTTTGATCACCATATTTATTAGATTCCACGAACTAGCGCCTAGAGCTACTCGCATACCGAACTCGTGCATCCTCTGGCTGACTGAATAGGAAATCACTCCATAGATCCCAATCGCCGCCAGCACCAATGCCAGCCCTGCAAACAATCCCACTAAGAACAAAGCAAATCGCGGCGTTGAGAAGTTTTCATCCGCAATCTTGTCCATCAACCTTACATTGGCCACGGCGAGGCTAGGATCAAGCTGCCGCACGACATTTCGCACACTCTCCGCGAGCAACCTCGGATCGGTTTTAGCCCGCAGCGCAATCGTCATACTTCTAAAAGGAAATGGCTGTTGCATTAGCGGCCACCAAAATGCCGGCTCAGCGCCGGCGCTCTCGGGTCTGTCTTTCACGTCGCCTACTACACCAACCACCGTAAACCAGTCTGACTCCTTGGGCTTGTCGTCGAACGTGAGCCGCTTTCCTATGACATCCTCTCCCGGCCAATAGCGACGCGCCATCACGTCATTGATAATCATCGTTCTTTGGGAATCCTTCTTGTCGCGTTCGTCAAAAAATCTTCCCCGCACCAGTGGAATTCCCACGGCGCGAAAATAATCTGGTGAGGCTGTGTGAAACCGCGCATGAAACTCCTCGTTCGGCGGAGGAGCCTTTCCTTCAATCGTGAACCCACCCATGTTCTTGTCGTATCCAGTCCACGGCAGGTCTGTTCCTGCGCCCGCCGACAGCGTTCCCGGCAGGGCACTCAAACTTGTAAGCATCCGCGTGTAAAAATCCGCCACCGCCGCCTTATCCTTGTAGGTCGCAGCCGGCAACGCAATCTCCGCCGTCAACACGTGCTCCGGCCGAAAACCGGGATCGTTCTTCAGTAAATTCACAAAACTCCGCAACAAAACTCCTGCGCACACCAGCAGCAAGCAAGCCAACCCGACTTCCCCAACCACAAGCACTGCGCGCAAACGCGTCTGCCGCCCGCTTCCGCTGGAACCTCTTCCCCCATCACGCAATCCCTGCTGTGGATCGGTCCGGGAAGCCTGGACCGCTGGCAGCAACCCAAAAATCAATCCCGTTGCTAGCGCAATCGCTGCCGTAAATCCAAACACCACTCCGTTCACATGAATCGCATCCAACCGCGGAAATCCAGCTGGCAAAAACGCCACCAAAACTCGCACGCCAACAATCGCCAATAGCCCTCCCAACGCTCCGCCCAACACCGAAATCAACAAACTCTCTGCCAACATTTGACGTACAAGGCGTCCGCGGCTCGCACCTAGCGCCACGCGCATGGCAATTTCACGCTGTCGCGCCGCCGCTCGGGCCAGCAAAAGATTCGCGGCATTCACACACGCAATCAGCAGCACCAATCCGACCGCTCCCAACAGTACTAGCAGCATTTTGTGGACGGGGCCGACGATTTCCTGAAAGAGCGGAACCATATAAATGGTCCAACCTTTGTCGCCTTCATGTTGCGAAGCCAACTCGGTCATGATCCCGTTGAGGTCCGCCGCGGCTTGCACCGCCGTCAGACCAGGCTTCAATCGCCCAATTCCCTCAACATAATGCGCCCCACGATTGTTCGGATTTCCGTCAAACGTAAACGGCGTCCACGCATCCACAGTGTCGCCATAAGCCACAGAGTTGTAGGAATTTCCTGGATGATCTACTCCAGTGGGCATCACGCCAACTACTGTATACGGGTGCGAATCCAGCAGTACCTTGCGGCCCAGAATGTCCGCCGCGGCGCCAAACTGATTCCGCCAGACCCGGTCACTCAAGATCACTATATTTCCGTTGCCTGGCCGCTCTTCTGAAAAATCAAATTCGCGCCCCTTCGCCGGATGAAGACCCAGCACCTGGAAATATCCCGAGCTGATTCGAAATGCGGACAGCTTCACTGGGTCGCCGCCTGCGCCGGAAAGCTGCACATCGGTATGTGTATATATCGCAAAATTCTCGAAGGAGCGGTTTCGTGCTCGAAAATCCAGAAAATCCCATGGATTCACGGGGAACTTCGCATACTCGGCGCTGCGGTAAAAAACTCGCGCAATCCGTTCTGCTTGCGGATACGGCAAGGGTTTCAGCAGAACCCCGTCGATCACGCTAAAAATTGCGCAGTTGGCCCCAATGCTCAACACCAGCGTCAGAACAATCACCACTGTGAATGCTGGACTCCTGCCGAGCATGCGCACTGCGTAACGTAAGTCCTGCAGAAGGTTGTCCATGTATTGTGTTTGGCGCATATCCCGGCACGCCTCCTCGATCTGGCTTACTCCCCCTAACATGCGCGTGGCGGCTTCCCGTGCTTCACGCGCGTTCATTCCAGCCGCGATGTTTTCTTCCGTCTGCCGCTCAATGTGATACCGCAGCTCCTTATCGAGCTCCGTCTCCACACGCTGCCGCTTCGCCAGCGAGCGAAACCGCATTCGAAGCACGTCCCACCATCGCCCAGTCTTCATTTCACGCCTCCTGCGCGGCGTTGATCACCAGGACCACGGCGCTCGATAGTCGGTCCCATTGCTCAAGCTCCTTATCAAGCTGCACTCGTCCTGCTTTCGTGAGGCTATAGAACTTCGCTTCTCGCCCGCTTTCGCTTTCACCCCAAGTACCGCGCACCCAACCCTGCTGTTCGAGCCGGTGCAGAGCGGGATACAGAGCTCCTTGCGTCACCTGCAGCACCTCTTTGCTCACTTGCTGAATCCGCTTTGCGATGGCCCATCCGTGCATCGGCCCAAGTGCGATGGTCTTGAGAATCAGCAGATCGAGAGTTCCCTGAATCAAGTCCGATGGTTTGCTCATGGAACGCATCATACCTAAATCAATTACAATTGAACACCCAAATTATCTACAATAAGACGATCACTGTAGAAGACCGGTGTGGCGGGACTAGTGTCTACTTGTCGTGCGACACGCCAGAGCAAACTCTGTCTACGACAGTCCTTCTAACCTCGATCGACTGCACCATTTTCCACTGAGCCTAGGGCCAGTCTGCGGTTCAACTCCCGAGTCGTCGGCAAACCTTACCTTACCGGATTCTGTCAGTGTTGCCCGTTTTTATCGGAAGTTGAGTTTGGCCCCCGATCAAGGCTTGGAGAGTAAGCAATGATGGGTCCTTTGAGAGCGATGACCTTATGTTTTGGGACGTTCGTCCTGGGCTGTGCCGGGACGTTGTTCCTCTAGCTCATGAATCCTTTTGTGCTGCTCTCGATAGCAGCCAGCTTCATGCAGAATCTCGCCGTTGTCGTTGTAAATATAAATCCGAAGATACAACTCGTCATTGCTGGCAGCCAAATCTAGTGCCTTGTCGAAGGTTTCGTAGTCTTTCCAGAGAGGGCCGCTTGGCCATGTCAGGGTGTCTACTGGGTCCAGCCCGATTACCCGGTATTGTCCCTTGGGTGCACGTACTTCCATCGCTCACCTCGGTGGCTGGGATTTCCTCTAAGTACGCTAGCCTTGCCTCGAAAGCAAGCAGAAAACCCCGCGCATCCCAGTGTCTGGGCGACCCAATTCGGACGGCATCCGTAGACTCCCAGACTGATTGAGTAACGATGTAGAATGAAATCCATGAACAAGAAAGTGCTCTCTCCGGGCGCGGTACACAGCGTACCAGCGGATTTACGAAAGGTTCTCATTTCCGACCCCGTGGCACGGGCAAAATGGGAGGATATTACGCCACTGGCACGCAATGAGTGGATTTGCTGGGTTATCTCCGTCAAGAAACCGGAAACCAGAAGGCAGCACATCGAGCGGGTACTTACGGAACTTAAGGAAGGAATGCGGCGGCCTTGTTGCTGGCCAGGCTGCCCTCACCGCTGAAGTTAAAGGACGGCAGAATCGGAAAGTTGCTCTCCCGCCCTAGACCAATTGTCCGGTTTCCCGTGCCAGGAACTGTCTTCGCCCGCTTCAGCGCCGATGGGGAAAGAGATTATGATTTGGACTGTTATTCGTGCCGCAGTGCGACCATCGGATCAACTCGCGTGGCGCGGCGGGCGGGGATGTGGCACGCGACCAGAGCGACAACGGCCAAAAGCAGCCCAACAGAGGTAAACGTAATAGCATCGGTCTCACTGACGCCAAAGAGTTGCGCCTTAAGCAACCGCGTGAATGCCACAGCGAGCGCCGTGCCCACGACGAGGCCCGCCAGTGTGAGTCGGAGTCCCTGGTCGAGAACAAGACGGTAGATGCCTCCCTTCTCCGCGCCGAGCGCCATGCGGATGCCGATTTCCCGCGTGCGTTGGCGAGTGCTGTAAGCCACGACGCCATAGATGCCGACGGCGGCGAGCAGCATGGCAAGAAGACCGAAAGAGCCGGCAAACGTAGCCGCGACGCGACCAAGAAGTGTACCGAGCTGCATCGTGACGGAAAGCGGATTCACATTGAACAGCGGCAACTCCGGATTGAGCTGATGGATGGTCTTTTCCACATCAGGAGCCATGGCACGCGGATCGCCAGTCGTGCGCAGGTGAATCGTGGTATCCATTGTGGGCCGGAACGACTGGTACATCGGCAAATAGATGACCGGCTCGGTCGGGGAGGTGAGTGAGCGGTATTGGGCGTTGCGTGCCACCCCGACAACGGTGAAGCGAGCACCGCTGTCCGTCACCTGCTTGCCGATCGCGTTTTCACCCGGCCAATAGCGATCGACAAAGGCTTGGTTGACGACGGATACGAGTTGCGAATCCTGAGTGTCCGCTTCGGTGAATTCACGGCCCGAAATCACGGAGGTGCGGAGAGTGCGAAAGTAATTCGGTCCGACAATCGCTCGGCTGATCTCCATCCATTCGTGCGGTTGTGGCACGTAGCCTTCGATCTGTAGATAGTCGGAGTGGATGCTGAAGCTCAGTGGTGAAAAATCAGCCAAGGTCACGGATTCGACCCCGGGAAGCGCCGAGAGCCTGTCGAGCACCTGCCGGTCGAACGCCGGACCCGTCGCACGCGTGTAACCAGCAGGCGAGAGCTCATAAGAGGCAAGCAGCAGATGACTTGCTTCGAATCCCGGATCCGATTGCTGTGCTTTCTGAAGGCTGCGGGTGAAGAGTCCCGCGCAGACTAGGAGAACGAGCGAGAGTGAAATCTGCGCCACCACGAGGCCACTCAAGAGACGAGACTTGTGCAAAGTAAGCGAGACGCTGGTCGCTTCCTCTTTGAGAACAGATTGCACCGGCAGGCTCGAAGACCGCAGGGCCGGAAGAACACCGGAGATGATCGCCGCGAGGATGGAAACCGCAATCGTGACGAAAAGCACGCGTTGATCGATGTGCTCGTCGTGCGTCAGCGGAAGAGAGCTGGGCGGAAAGAAAGCGACGATGCTGCGAGAAGTCCACACCGTAATCGCGATGGCCGCGGTACCGCCGAGCAGACCAAGCAGCAGGCTCTCGATCAAAAACTGGCGGATGATCTGTTTGCGTGAAGCGCCCATTCCCAGCCGGATGGCAATCTCGCGGCGGCGTCCGACCGAACGCACCAACAGAAGGCTGGCAACGTTGGCGCAGGCCAGCAGGAGTAGGACCGCGGCGAGCCCCAGCAGCATCGGAAGGACCTTGTAGAGGCGGCCATTGAGTCCGAAGGGAGAGCGCCACAGCGGGTCCAGAGAAAGCTCGTTCGAACGATCCTGGTGATCCTCCGGGAACCGCTTGACGATTCTCTGCATCAGCAGGTTGATCTCTGCCTCTGCCTGATTCTTCGTGACACCCGGGCGAAGTCTTCCAATCACGTTCAGCCAGACAACGCTGCGATAATCGGGACGGTTCGAACCCCAAACGTCGCGATCCATCGAGAGAGGAATCCATAGGTCGGTGCGGAGCCCGGTTCTGCAGCCGGTGAAATCCGTTGGGGCTACCCCGATGACGGTGTAGGGATGGCGATTGATCTGAATCGTCTTGCCGACGATTTGCGGATCACCCGCGAAATGGTTCTGCCAGACGGCGTAACCGATGACTATCACTGCAGCGCCGGCGCGCAGCGTTCCTTCTTCCGGAAGAAAAGCGCGGCCGAGAATCGGGTGGACGCCGAGAAGGTCAAAATAATTGGCGGTGGTCAGAGCCCCGTAAATGCGCTCGGGCTTCGCGACGCCGGTGAGAGACATGGAGTCGTCGTGCCAGCCGAGAATTCCGGAAAAAGTTTGAGTGCCCTCGCTGAGGTCGCGGACGTCCGGATAAGAAAATGGCGGGGTGGCGATTTTGCTGCGATCGCCGCGGTCGACCGTGACCAGGTCGCTCGTGTGAGCGGCTCCGGGAATTGGGTTCAGCAAGGTAGCGCTGATCCAACTGAGCACGGTGGTATTGGCGGCAATGCCGAGCGCCAGTGTAAGAACGACGACGGCAGTAAAGCCCGGATTCTTCCGCGACATGCGCAGCGCGAAGCGACAGTCCCGTGCGAGTGTGTCGAGCCATGCTCCGGCGCGTGCGTCTCTCACCTGTTCCTTCACCTGCTCGACGCCTCCGAACTCGATGTGCGCCGCTCGTTCCGCTTCATCTGGCTTCATGCCTGATCGAAGCTTCTCTTCGATCAACAAATCAAGGTGAGCGCTCACTTCCGCCGCAATGTCCAGTTCATCTTTCTGCCTGCCGGTAACATTCCGAAAGAAACTGACCGCGCGAGAAAGCCAGCGTAACTTTCGCTTCTTAGTCACGACGCCTCCAGAGTCCGCGAGATCCCAAGCACAATCCGCTCCCACTTCGCGGTTTCCTCCTCCAACTGTTTCACGCCCGCCTTCGTCAGCCGGTAGTACTTTGCCCGGCGGTTGGTTTCGGACTCTCCCCAAGCAGAACTGATCCAGCCTTCTTCCTGCATCCGGCGTAGTGCGGGAAATAACGATCCGGACTTCACCACAAACGTGCCTTGCGATATCTGTTCAATCCTGCGAGAGATTCCGAGGCCATGCATTTCACCCAAGCGCAGGGCTTTGAGGATCACCATGTCGAGCGTCCCTTGCAAAAGATTGGTTTGTTCCGGACTCAAGACGCTCTCCTGTAGGGATTCTACTGGAAGATTATGCCTTCCCCTGTAGAATGTCAACGGGTCGCAGATCGAATATGCGGAAATGACGGGGTCCGATCACTCCGTCATCTGCTCATCGTCACGGTAGCATGATGAAGCATCCGGAGTTCGACCAGATGGTTGCGGCGGGTGGCACCTTCAATGCTCCCGATTTTTCTGCTTGACGAAGGAGCACGAGGAGAGGATGCAACTTTCGTAATTCACCGTGGGGTGATAAGGCGGGGGTGCCTCACCCTTTCTGAAAGTAAGGGTGGGCTGTTCTTTTCTCCTGATGCCGAGAAATCTGAAGCGACATTACGGAAAGGGTGATCTGCATTTCATTACGTTTAGCTGCTTCGAACGCAGCCCGCTCTTGGGAACCGCTCGGGGGCGCAATTTTTGGTAAAGGTGATGGGAGAACTGCGTGAAGGATGCGGGTTCATGCTTATAAATTATGTCTTGATGCCGTAACACGTGCATTTATTGGTGAGCGGGCCGAAGAAAGGGACTCGTTCCAAGGTAGTGCAGGTGTTGAAGCAGAGAGTGTCGAGGGCGATGCGCGGAAAGAGGGGGCGCGGTTCCCCAGCGCAGTCATCGTTGAAGTTTCCGAATGAATTGGGCGCTTTGAGGAGATTCTGGCAGAAGAGATTCTACGATTCCAATGTGTGGAGCGGGAAGAAACTTATAGAGAAACTGGACTTTTTCACGCGTGACCGCGAAGCGGTCAACATGCACGCGAATCCAGTGATTCGCGGACTGGTGAAACATCCCAAAGATTGGGCGTGGAGCAGTTCGGATTTTACATGAATCGAGAATCTGGGTTGGTGAAGATTAATCCGATGGAATGAGATGACGAAGTAGTGAAAAGATGAAAAGCAAGACCCACCCTTTCAAATAGAACCTGTGAAGAAACCCTTTTGCCAATGTTTTCGAGGGTTTTTTTGGTGATACAAAATCTATGCCGAGGCCCAAATAATCGCTCCTCGGACCGCTAATGGAGAAAAGTTTTTGAGCCCGTTTCCGAGTTGAGGTTATTTCACAGCTTCAAAACCAAAAAAGAAAGGGTGGGACACCTGGACGAGAAAACTGAAAATCAAAATCATCTGGGCGCCTTAGGGGCGGCACCCGCCGACCAAGAAGCGGTTAAGTGCCCGAGGTTAACCATCGAAAAGCAATCATAAGGGCCAGGCGCCGACATTCCGGCCTGGCCCTCATGATAGTTGCAGCGTCGCTTCTCGATCCCTCCTCGACGCGCACGCGAAAAAGGAGGTTACGTTACGCGCGTTTCCCTACTGACAATAGACGTATATTGTCCACTGGCCACTCTTCGTGCCGCCTCCAACCCTTATGTCTATGGTTTGCGGCCCCGTGAAGTCCTGTTGTTGTCCGTTCGGGTTGAAGAGGGCGATAGTCCCGACGGTGCAGTTTGGCTGGTTCGTGACCACGATCTGGTGGACGCCGTCCTCGATGGCCTCAACGTGAGCAAGAGGTATGCCTCCGAACACCTGAGTGCAGCGCGGGTTGGAGACGCCCAGCGTGTCGATCCAGGTCTCGCAATCCGGAGATATTTCGTGCCCGGTGTTGTCCAAGAAGTGTGTGTCGATCTCGCGGTCAATGAAGTTCTTTACCTTGAAGTTGTCGGTTTTGCAGTGCGCAGGAACGAATCCATGAAAGTCGCCCCCCGTAATGCCACAATCCACGACATCAAGGCCGTTGTTGACGCCCAAAGTCGCGCATCCATCCAGGTAATTTTGCACCGGGGTTACCCAGGCTTTGTACTCCCCCCCATTGTTGGGTGTGTTGAGGTAGGGGATGAGTTGCACCGTGACTTCATTGTCCACACTCAGGCCTGTGGCATGTTCGCATCCGCCTGCGGGTACAACCCCGGTAATTACGCCGCTGGTGCCGACAACAAGCTGGCGGCATCGCGCGGCGTCTGTGGAAAGCAGGGACTTGCCCGAGGGATCGGTGACCTGGAAAACATAGGTTCCGGCCGGCAGCCCTGCAGCGCCCAGAGGAGCGCCCGGAGGTGGGCCGCCGTTAATGTACACAGCATCTTTCGAAGGATAAATGTTCTGGTTCACCGGGTTCCCGTTGACATCAGTTGTGAAAAGAGCTCCAGACAGCTGGGCATAAGTCGGTACGGTCACGACTAGAGCCGCGAGCAGCAGGAGGGCACAATATCGTATCCATCGGCCCATGAGTTCTCCTTTAGATTGCTAAGATTTGGGACAGAGCAACACTTGTTCTGTTGCGGAGCACGCGTTGGGCCAAGAAATGAATTGCCGGCACAAAATCAAACTCGCTCAAATTGGGCACGTTACAGACGCTTTCTCGACCTCCGGGTTTTAGTACCCCGTCAGTTGAGGTAAGAATCTTGCGCACAATCGGCAAGTATATGTCTCGCTTAGAGGCTTAGCACGAGTGTGTCTCGCGCCGGCACTTCGCCGGCCTCGCAATCCGCTCGCCGCGCTTGTACGCCAGATTCGCTAAATTGTCCCAGGCGCGCTGCGGCCACACCCGTTTCCAGCGGAGCGTTCGACTCCTTCCCGCTCCTCACGCAATCATGCCCAGTCTGAGCGGATTAGGTGGAGGCGGTGGCTCCTAGCTCCGAGTAAACTTGGTTGCGTTAGACGACCGAGGCTCGGAAGAAAGGAGCCGAGCATGGGTGCCGCGCCCTTCAGGTTTAAGTTGTTCAGCCCCGTGACCCAAGAACGGTGAAGGATGATGCGCTCGATCCGTGCCAAACGGTTGAGCGTGCCACCGGCCAAGGATGGGCAACCGGAAAGTTATTGCTTGAGCCGGAGGAATCGGGCCGCGTTGTTGTAAAGGATATCGCGCTTTTGTTTCTGGGTGAGGGAGGGCGCGTTTTGAATCGTGGCAATGGCGGCGGATAGAGCGTCGGGCCACACCATTTCGTCCGAGCCAAACATGATGCGATTCTCAAACCCAGCGTCGATAAGCCGCTGCAGGTACCGATAAAACTCCTTGCGGGGAAAGGCGTAGTCAATGATGCCGGTGTCTACATAAAGTTGCGGGTGCGCGTAGAGCGCGCCAACCGCGTCATCGGCCAGGGGCCAACCAGCGTGCATGGCCCAGAGACGCAGCTTGGGATGATGGGCGAGGACATCTTCCAGCAACAGGAGGCTGGAGAAGCGCATGCGATAATCCGGTGCGAAGAAGTAGGTAGCGCCTGGCGGACCGGGGCCCATATGGATGCCGACAGGTATGTCGAGTTCTTCAGCCAGAGCGTAATAAGGCTCCATGCGTGGATCGTTAGCGGCGATGCCATTGTATTGTTGTCCGACCTCCGCAAAGGCGACAACCTGATGGCTTTTGACCATTTGCCGCAATTCAGCGACAGTCGGCTTTTGAGATTTGGGGTCGAAGGGAGTAGCAGGCCACACGCGATCTCCACCAGCTTCCTTCCATTTGGCGATCAACTCCGGGGGCCCGCTAGCCACAGCAAAGACGTTGTGCAACTGAATGATCTTGAGTGTGCGTTGCATTAGCTCTTCGTCGGTCGAGCCGGAGCGAAGCGGAGATTCGCAAGGCGGATGCTTAAGGAAGGCCATTCCGTATGCCTCGCCTCCCGTCTGCGGGTCCCGCGCGGGCCACACTGAGAAAGGCGCGCAGATGAAGATGGGAGGTGGCCCCTGACTGTCAGCGTGGGCAGCGTGAAGATGCATGTCGATCACTGGCTCGCTGCGCGACTGCGCGAGGGCCGGCAAGGCGCCGAGAAGGAGACAGGGTAGAAAACAAATCTTGTGAGGGATGAGCAAAAAAACTCGGGCTCGGATCATGGACCTTTCCCAAGAATGATCAGCGATTATTCGGGGGTGAGTTTAGCGTAGACCTGATTGAGCGTCCAGAAATCTTCGTGCAGATGACTCTAGTTCAAGCGAGGGAGTCACAGTTTGATAAGCGCGCAAGGCGGAGAAGTGGATTCCCAGGGCGTGACACGCGCTAGGGCCGGGAATGCCGCTTCGGCACCGGGAAATCGTCGAAGAAGCAGCAAGCGTTCAGCGCTTGGGCGAAACGAGTTTCGCGAGGTCGATGAATTGAGGATCCTGAACCGGCACGGGTGTATTGAAGAAGCGGGTCCGCCGCGCCCTCCGCGGGTTGCCACCCGCATGTGTCAGGCTGAAGGTGAAAGTGGATCAGCGAGCGGCAAAGTAGTAAGTGTAAGAGCCAGCCGGCTTGTCCTGAAAGTTTAAGCGGAGCAAATTGACTTTTTCCTGGCCGCGCTGGGCGAAGACTTCAACGGTGACGGTTCCGTCCGGTTTCTGCGGCACATCCACCTTCAGCTCATTCTTGCCCTGGACGACGGTGTCGAGAGGAACGTTGACGCTAGAGTCCCATTGGCCAACCCATCCCCCGTTGAGCGTGACGGTGACGCCGACCTTCGCATAATCGGTCAATGAAAGCGTGTGGGCTTCTGTGGCTGATGGCCCGCTGGTTTTGGCGACGGAGACATTGGCGGAGGACGCCGGCTGTACAGGCGAGGTAGAGGCAGCAGGCTGCGCGGGTTGCGCCGCGGGAGGAGCTTGACGAGCAGCCGGGGCAGAAGAAACCGGGGACGCAGGCTGCTGCGAACAGGAAGAAGCCAGCATGAGAAGAGGCACAGACAGCAGGGCACTGGTGAGTTTTTTGAAGGGAAAGCATCGCATGGGAGCCTCCATTGATAAAAAGTGTTTTCGTGTTACCGGGAGACTTACCTGATGGGGCTGAATATAGACCTTGCGACGCAATCAGGCAAGGCCGGGAGTCCGGCTATGAGCAATATGCGGAGCGAAAACGAGAGGATCGAGACAGGCGGGAAAATCAGAGAGAGGGGACAAGCTGTGGGGCCCTTACGAGGAGAAAGGCTAGTAGTTGAATCGCGGAAAGGGCAAGAGGCCCGCGTGAAAAGGACGGACTTGTGGATCGGGTTGAGGGAGTGTGAGGTGCGTCACGGGCCGGGGTGCGCGTGGGCACAGCGGAATGGCGATCGGAAATGAGAAGGTGAGCATGCTGGAGTGGACCAGGTCAGCTCCCGCGGGTCGTGAGACCGCGAAGTGGTGAAGGGAAGCGCTCCGGGAGAATAGCCGTAAGCAGATCTTGGAGAAGTGAAGATCGGCTGCAGACGGATTCTCCCGGAGCGCTGAGATCGCTGACGAAAGCTGGGAGCGCTGCGGCGCTGAAGGGAACGCTGGAAGGGAGCGAGCTATGAATTACATCTTTTTCGGTGTGGCGCTGGCGGCAGCGTTGCTTTTGCTGTTCGCGCTGGACCGGGCGCTGCGGACGTATTTGAAGTTTCGCGGACAGAGAATTGTGTCGTGCCCGGAGACGCACGAAGCCGCGGCAGTGCGAGTGGCGGCGCGGGACGCGGCATTGCAGACGTTGGTCCGGCGCGACGAGTTGATGTTGAAGACCTGTTCGCGGTGGCCGGAAAAGGAAATGTGCGGGCAAGAGTGCCTGGAGCAGATCGAAGAAGCGCCGAAGGCGTGCCTGGTCTCGACGATCGTTAGCCGCTGGTATCAAGGCAAAGAGTGCGCCTACTGCCACAAGCCGTTTGGCGAGCTGCATTGGGATGACCACCGGCCGGCGCTGGTGGACGCGAAGCGAAAAACGGTGCAATGGAGCGAAATCCCGGCGGAGAAGCTGCAAGAGGTGATGAGGACGCATCAGCCGGTGTGCTGGAACTGCCACATCGCGGAAACATTCAGGCGCGAACATCCGGAACTCGTGGTGGACCGCGCGCCGGACGCGCTGCGGATGAGCCTTTACAGGTAGGAGCCTGCGGGAACGGATTAGCAGGAAAGGCTGCGGCCGCAAACCGTTAGACTGACGAGGGCGAAGCACAGAGAAGTAAGCAACTTGTACCCGCTACGCTCAAGTTGAAACGTGACGAGAGCGTCGTCGAGGAAGCGGGGCAAAAGAGAAGGGCGGCCAAGAAACTTTGGCCGCCCTTCTCAGTAGAACTCAAAGCCAGCTGCTCATCCGCAACGCAGATTCATCAAGTTGATCAGGGCTGCTCAGGACGGCGCTTGAGCGTGGGGCGATCATCGTCGCTGGTGGCGTTCGGATCGGTGGTGGAAGTACCCTGCTTGGACTGCTCGGTTTTGGTGCGCAGGGTGGGCTTGCCCGGGGCATTGTCCGTGGCTTTGCGCGCGAACATGATGTTGCGCAAGCGAGACTTCACGGAGTCGAATTCGGATGTGGTAACGATGTATTCCGGCCGATTCGGAAGAATGCGCGCGATTTCCTTTTGCGAGGACTGGATGCGATCCGGTGTGGGCGGATGCGTCGAGAAAACTTTGGGAATGGTGCCGGGGCGGCGCTTTTCGTCAGCCTGAATCCGCTCGAAGAAGGTCACATAGGCGTTGGGGTCGTAACCGGCCTTGTACATGTACTGCAGGCCGAGGAAATCGGCTTCGCGCTCGGCGTCACGGCTGAACTTTAGGTAGGTGACGGGAATGGCGAGGCTAGCCGCTTCGTAGATACCGTAACCGGCCCAGCCACCGGGCCCGAGAAGCATCAGCGGAATCATGGCCAATTGCATGGCTTCGCCTTTTGTGGCGTTCTTGGTGCCGTGGCGCGCGGCAACGTGGGCAATCTCATGGGCCATGACGCCGGCGAGCTCGGACTCTTCCTGGGCGCGGAGAATCAGGCCGCTATTGACGTAAAAGAAGCCGCCGGGAAGGGCGAAGGCATTGACTTCGTCCGAGTCGATGACCTTGATGGTGAAAGGGACACGCGCGTCGGAATTGCGGACGAGATTTTGGCCCACGCGGTTCACATACTCGGTGACGACAGGGTCATCGATGAGCTTGGAGGATTTCTCGACTTCCTGGGCGAGGGACTTGCCGAGAGCGATTTCGTGCTCAAGGGAATAGAAATTGATGCCTTTGCCGACGTTGCGATTGCCGATGTCGTTGACGTCTTCCTTGGAGTTCTTGGGATGGACGGTGTCCTGTTGGGCAACCGGCTGATCCTGAGGAGCTTTGGTTTGCGCAGGCGGCGGGGGCGCAGGTTGAGGAGGGGCAGGTTGTTGAGGGGCTTGGGTTTGCGGCTGAGATTGGCCGGAGGATTGGCCAGACTGCTGAGTTTGGGGAGCCGCGAAGGCCACAGCTGTTACGAGGAGGCCTGCCACTGTGAGGCCAAAGGCTAGTCTCGGAATCTGAGTCATGGCGTGTACCTCGCTATAGGGCCAGTATACACCCGATTCGACGATGCCGGGGTGCAGAGACCGTAAGCCCGTACTGTCTACGATGTTAGAGGGGGGAAGAAGGTTATCTGACGACGGCGCGGTGATCCTGGAGGATGTGAGGCGGGGAGAAAGCGTTTGGAGATGTAGGGTGCGCAGGGAGCGAGGGTATCTCGCGGGGACGGTAGTTTAGCGAACTACCGCGCAAAGTGTCTCCAAACGCAGCATTAGAATGGTTGACACTCTTCGCGATGGCCTCTACAGTCAATATCAGGGAAATGGGCGTAAAAAAGATTCAGATAGGACAGCTGTGGCGGAAGAATGACACCGGGGAAGTTTACCTGGTGACGCGGGTTTATAGCGAGGCGTTGAGCACGATCGTGGTGCTGCGGAAGTCGGGCGCCGAGGACGAGGCGCTGACGAGGTTGCGCGCGGAGAATACGCCGAAGGGACCGGGCATTCCGGGTTATTCGCCAGCGCAGGACGAAGAGAAGTTTTGAGGAAGAAGAGTGAGTAGTGGGTAGTGAGCAGTGAGTAGTGAGAAGTGACTAGCGAAGACCGCCTTCGGATTGAATCCCGTAACTCTCCGCCAGAAAAAGCAAAAGAATTAGATGGAGCGAACGTCCATTTTGAGGACGTCGTGAACCTGCATTAACTCCTTGACGAGAAAGGGTTCGCCGTATTTTACGCCGATCATTTGACCGTAGTGGCGAGCTAGCTGGCTCATTTCGTCCTCGAGGCGGTCGATGGCGAGAAAAACATTGGTCTTTTTGAACTCGCGGCGGGATCCGCCCTTGGGGGGATGGAATTGAGACGAGAAGGCGAGGATAGCCCGGCGGCGCTGCTCGAAGTAAGGCGTGATGTCCACGACGAAGGTGGGACGGACGGAAGCGAAGGAAGTGGAATAGAGAATTTTGAAAGGGCGGTGTGGCTCACCTTCGAGAGGTAATTGCTTGAGGCCGGCGAGGAAGCAGCCCTCGTAGCCGAGGGTGGAGGCGTGATAGTGGTCTGGGTGGCGGGCTTCCCAGTAGGGAAGGATGACGGTTTTCGGGCGGAGGTCGCGAATGACGGAGGCGAGCCGGAGCTTGTGTTGGCGGGTGGGCTGAACATCGGAATCGGGGACGCCGAGCGTGCCGCGCCAGCTTACGCGAAGGAGTTTGGCGGCTTTGGCGGCTTCTTTGGCGCGGGTTTCGGGAGTTCCGCGAGTGCCCATCTCGCCCGCAGTGAGGTCGAGGATGCCGGTTTTGTAGCCGAGGTGGGCCATTTTTAGCAGAGTGCCGCCGCAAGTGAGTTCAACGTCGTCGGGGTGGGCAGCGATGGCCAGCAGATCGAGTTTCATGCACGTTCTCCTTCTGCGTGTTTTGCGCCGTCGATGATAGCACTGCAGGGTTGTGCTCCTGCAGGGCGCGGTGGTTGCGCCTTGTGATAACGTTTTGAGCGGCGGAATAGCGATGGCTGAAAAGCTCACTTCAAAAGCAAAGTCACTCGCGGGTCAGGTAGCGCTCGTTACCGGAGCGGGGAAGAGGCTGGGGCGAGCCGTGGCGCTGCGGCTGGCGGAGGAAGGCGCGGACGTTATCGTCCACTACAATTCTTCGGTTGCCGGAGCGCAGGCGGTGGGCAAAGAGATCGAAGCGTTGGGGCGGCGCGCCGCAGCACTGCAAGCAAACCTCAAAGACGTGAGCGAAATCCGGCGGCTTTTTGACGAGGTGGGAAAACAGTTTGGGCGGCTGGACGTGCTGGTGAACTGCGCGGCGAATTTTCTGCCGGCGAGTATCGTATCCACGACGGAAGAGATTTGGGACGCATCGCTGGACACGAATTTGAAGGCGGGATTTTTCTGCGCGCAGGCGGCCGCGCCACTGCTGAGGCGGACGAACGGCACGATTGTGAATTTCGCGGATGCCGGCGGGCTGGTGGGCTGGCCAGGATACATACCACATTCGATCTCGAAGGCCGGAGTGGTGATGTTGACGAAGGTGCTAGCCAAAGCGCTCGCCCCGGAAGTGCGCGTGAACGCGATTGCGCCGGGAACGATTTCCATGCCGGGGGACCCGCCGGAATGGGAGGCGGATTTTGTGAAGCTCGCGCCGCTGCGGCGAACGGGAACGCCAGGCGATATCGCGGATGCAGTTTCGTATCTTGTGCACGCGAAGTTTTTGACGGGACATACGCTGGTGCTTGACGGCGGACGAAGCCTGGGGCCGGGCAACGCAGAATTTCACAGTGGGTAGCGCACACTGCAATGCCACAAGTAAAGGCATTTTATCGAGCGGACTCTTACGACATCCCCCGCGGGATCGCAAAGGCAAAGGGGACGCTCGACCACTGTGACGTGATTTGCCGAATGGCTCACCTTAGGGAATCCCAAATGGGCTGTGTTACAGCAATCCTCGGTATCAGCAAACTGAAAGGTGTACACCAGCCGGTAAGAAAGCAAGCTCTCGCGACAGTTTGTGCAACTAAAATGAGATTGCCTGGCACTATCCAGAGCTGCCTGGGCTAGCAATGGGTGACCTCTGACAACTTCTAGAGAAGCAACGCTTCCGTCTGGCCTGACTTTTAGTTCAATCAGCACCTCACCAACAATGTGCGTTTGCCGTGCCACTGGTGGATAGACCGGGGGAAATACCTCGGTGAGAACAACATTGCTATTACCCGTGTCTGGATTTGGAGGACTTTGCGCAATTACAATTCCAGCCGCATAAATGAGCGCCGCGCTCAAAGCGACGAAGTTTAGTCGGGACCACATTCGGATAGGGGCGTCAGCCCTAGTCTAGTCTTCCCGGTTTGTAGAAACCAGATCTCGACGGAGAAATCTGGCTAACAAATCTGCGAAGGGAGTGTGCAGAGAAACGCGCCGCGGTGTATTCTATTGGGCTTATCGAATACAGAAGCTTAAGAGGCGCGCCTAGATGCGTGCCGGAATCCTGAAAAGAGGGCCATCCGAAGTCATGGACAATGAGACGTACACCCACCCGCACGGATTAGATGACATGGAGATTCAAGAGTGGCTGGAGTCGCTGGACTCCGTGCTCGAATCGAGCGGGCCGGAAGTGGCGGCGGAGATTCTTGAGAGACTTCGTGCACATGCCACGGTTGCCGGGATCGATTTGCCGTTTTCGGCGAACACGCCGTACGCGAACACGATACCGGCGCGGCTGGAGCCGCTCTTCCCCGGAGATCAGGAATTAGAACGGCGGATCAAGAGCTTGATCCGCTGGAATGCGCTGGCGATGGTGGTGCGGGCGAACCGCGTGGAGCACAACATCGGCGGACACATTTCGACGTATGCGTCGGCAGCAACTCTGTACGAGGTGGGATTTAACCATTTCTTCCGGGGGCGATCGGAAGAATTCGAAGGGGACACGATTTACTTTCAAGGTCATGCGGCCCCGGGAATCTACGCGCGAGCATTTCTGGAAGGACGAATTTCGCCGCAGCAACTGGAAAACTTCCGGCGAGAATTGAAGCCAGGAGGAGGGCTATCGTCGTATCCCCATCCGTGGCTGATGCCGGAGTTTTGGGAGTACCCGACGGTGTCGATGGGGCTGAGCCCGTTGATGGCGATTTATCAGGCGAGATACAACCGTTATCTGGAGGATCGCGGACTGAAGCCGGTGACGGACGCGAAAGTCTGGGCGTTTCTTGGAGATGGAGAGACGGACGAGCCGGAATCGCTCGGCGCAATCACGCTGGCCTCGCGGGAGAAGCTCGACAACCTGATTTTCGTGGTGAACTGCAACCTGCAGCGACTCGACGGGCCGGTACGCGGAAACGGGCAAATCATTCAAGAGCTGGAATCGGCGTTCCGCGGCGCGAGATGGAACGTCATCAAGGTGCTGTGGGGCAGCGAGTGGGATCCGATCCTGGAGCGGGACACGGAAGGGCTGCTCGTCAAGCGCATGGGCGAGCTGGTGGACGGGGAATACCAGAAGCTGGTGGTTTCCTCGGGCGCTTACGTGAGAGAACATTTTTTTGGGAGCGATCCGCGATTGCTGCAATTGGTTGAGCCATTGCCGGACGAGGCGCTGCGAAGATTGCGGCTTGGCGGGCACGACCCGCGAAAAGTGTATGCGGCGTACAAAGCGGCGGTGGAGCACAAAGGAGCCCCGACCGTGATTCTGGCGCGGACGATCAAGGGCTATGGGCTGGGAGAGGCCGGGGAAGGCAAGAACGTCACGCACCAGCAAAAGAAATTGAATGAAGAGGAATTGAAGGTGTTTCGCTCGCGGTTTGGGATTCCGCTGAACGACGACGATTGCGTGGAAGTGCCGTTTTACCGCCCAGCCGAGGACAGTATCGAGATTCAATATTTGCGTGCGCGCCGGGAAGCACTGGGAGGATACACGCCGTCGCGAAGGGTACGATCGAAACCGCTGGTTGCGGACCACGACGAACTGTTCAAAGAGTTCTTCGAAGGCAGCGATGGTAGGGAAGTCTCGACAACGATGGCGTTCGTCGGGATGCTGCGCAAGATGCTGCGCGATCCGGAAATCGGAAAACTGGTCGTGCCGATCGTTCCGGATGAAGCGCGAACGTTCGGCATGGAATCGCTGTTTCGAACAGTGGGAATTTATTCGAGCGTGGGGCAGAAGTATGAGCCGGTGGACGTGAACACGCTGCTCTACTACAAAGAAGCGAAGGACGGCCAGATTTTGGAGGAGGGAATTACAGAAGCCGGGTCGATGGCATCGTTCATCGCGGCGGGCTCCGCGTACGCGACGCACGGGATCAACACGATTCCGTTTTTTATTTACTACTCGATGTTCGGATTCCAGCGCATTGCGGATTTCATCTGGGCCGCGGCCGATATGAGGACACGCGGGTTTTTACTGGGAGGGACTTCGGGCCGCACAACACTTTCGGGAGAAGGATTGCAACACCAGGACGGCAACAGCCACGTGCTGGCGCTCTCGGTGCCGAATCTGCGGGCGTATGATCCGGCGTTTGCGTACGAAATGGCGGTGATTCTGCAGGATGGAATACGCCGAATGTACAGGGATGAAGAGAGCATTTTTTATTACATCACCGTGATGAACGAGCCGTACGCGATGCCGGCGATGCCCGGGGACGTCAAGGATGGGATTCTCAAGGGGATGTACCGGTTCCGAGCATCGGAGAACAAAAAGTCGAAGCTTCGAGCGCAGCTTTTCGGGAGCGGCGCGATTCTGCGCGAAGCATTGCAGGCGCAAGAGATCCTGGAGACAAAGTTCGGGGTTGCGGCGGACGTTTGGAGCGTGACGAGCTACAAGGCGCTTTACGCCGACGGGAACGAAGTGGAGCGGCTGAACCGTTTGCATCCGGGCGATAAACCTCGAGTGCCATACTTGACGGAGTGCCTTGCGGACGCGCCGGGAGTGCTGGTGGCGGCTTCGGATTACTTGAAGACCTTGCCGAACATGGTGAGCAAGTGGATGCCGCGGAGGCTGGCTTCGCTGGGGACGGATGGATTCGGAAGGAGCGAGGGAAGAGCTTCCCTGCGGGACTTTTTCGAAGTGGACGCGCGGTTCATCGCCTTGGCGACTTTGCATGAACTTTATGCCGACGGAAAGATTGAGCGTTCCGTCGTGGACAAAGCGATCAAGGAGCTGGGAATCAATCCGGAAAAATCCAACCCCATCACTTCTTGATACAGGACTGCCCGCTCTTCAAGAGTGCAAGGCCGTGAAGCTAAAAAGGCGAATTTCGGTTCGCCTTTTTTTATTTTTGGGGCGGGTTCGGGGCACTTTCCAGGATCTCGGCCGGTTTGAGGCGGCCCGTGGCGAGCTGGGCGACGAGGGGCAGGTTGGCGGTGAGAAAGTCATAGTTACCAAGCGCTTTGGGGAGAACCCAAGCGACTTGTTCAAAAGCGGTAGGCGCAATTTTCCCTGGCTTGATGGCGGCGGCAAAGAAACGAATTTCCAACTCTTCGGGTTTGGTGGCGTATTTGTGGCGATTCCGGCCGAGTTCGACACATTTTTCCAGGGTAACGCCAAGTTCTTCCCGGAGCTCCCGCGCTAAAGCTGTTTCAGGAGTTTCGCCTTGCTCGATTTTTCCTCCTGGAAATTCCCACTTGAGAGGCGAGGTGTCATTGCGGCGGCGCTGGCCGATGAGGATTCGGCGGTCTGCGCGTTCAATGACTGCGGCCACGACGACTAACATTTTGTGCGTTCCTGCAAGCGGGTTTCCTGGAAGATTCGAAAGAGCTGCTTTGCGCCAGCAATGAGCGGCGGACCGGGAGTGTTGAGCAGTTCATCGGAAATAACAAAGACACGTTTTTTTCTGATGGCAGGCAGATCACTCCACGCCGCGACTCCGTAAGCGGCTTCGGCCTTTGCGCGATCTCCGGTGGCGGCCCAGGCGAGGACGATCAGATCCGGCCTTGCCTGCGCGACTTGTTCGTCGGTCACTTTTTCGCCGGAAGGCAAAACCATCCTGGCGCCGCAGATTTCTACCAGCTCCGCAACCCAAGGCGGGGAACTGATGCGGGGCCTCGGCCATGCTTCGCAATAGACGCGTAGTTTCTTTTTTGTAGTTCGGCACCTGGCAGAGATGGCGGCGAGGTCCGTGCGCATGCAGTGGACGAGGCGCTCAGCCCGGGGAACACGGTTCACGATCCCACCAAGCATGCGGATGTCATTTGCGATGTCCGCGAGAGTTCGTGGATTCATGGCCAGGAAATTTATCGGGTGCTCGAGCAGCTTTGCGACGGTTTCCTGTTTGTAGGGGACAGAACCAATGACCAGGGAGGGCTTGAGTTTGAGAATGTGTTTGACAGAGTCCATGTGCCAGCAATCGCCAAGCTGGGGGAGGGTGCCGACCGGCGCGACTTCGGAACACCATTTAGTTACGCCGACGAGAAAGTTCCTTGCGCCAATGGTGCAAAGAATCGAGGTCGCGCTCGGGGCGAGGGAGACGATACGGAAGTGGTTCGAGCCGAGGGGCTTCTTCATTTCACGATTGAGGATAGCAAAGAGAGAGGCCGGGTGCGCCGACAGATTGGAGGTGAATGACTGCGTGGATGTATAGTGATGAGCTTCGAAAGCACGCGCCGAGGAGGTCTTCCGTGAGGATCCGTTTCCTGTGTGTGTTGATGGCAAGTTTCGCTCTGACGACGGCCGCCCAAAGTCCGCCGGCTGCGAGTTCGGGAGAAGTGGTGCACTTCAAGGGCACTATCGACAATGTGAAATATGTGTTCGGCGTGGCGCCGCCCGTCGCGCGATTGAGGCCCGGAAATATGCTGGAGGCGAATTCGCTTGATTGCTTTGGAAATGGGATTCAGAAACCTGGCGACACGACAGCGAAGGCGAAGGGCGACAATCCGCTGACCGGGCCGTTCTTCATCGAGGGAGCGGAGCCCGGGGATACGCTGGTGGTGAGAATACTTGATCTGCAAGTTGACGGGAATCAAGGAGTGGGAGCGCTCTCACCGGGATTTGGAGCAATCAATTCGACACACTACACGCCAATGCTCGAAAAAGAGCCGCTGGCAGAGAAAATCTGGTTTTATCCAGTCGACCACGCTGGAAACACGGCGACATTTCAGGCGCTGGACTCGGATTACAAAGTGAAGATCCCGATGCATCCGTTTTTGGGTTGCATCGGCGTGGCCCCGGCGAACGGCGAAGCGCGCAGCTCGATTGTGCCGGCGGAATTTGGCGGCAACATGGATGCGCCGGAAGCGAGCGCGGGGAACACACTCTACTTGCCCGTGAATGTGTCCGGGGGACTATTTTATTTCGGGGACGGGCATGCCGCGATGGGCGACGGAGAAATCGCCGGAAGCGCCATTGAAGTGCCCATGCGCGCGAGGCTGCAATTTGAAGTTGTGAAAGGGAAGAGCACCGGATGGCCGAGGTTCGAAAACGACAAGGAAATCATGACCACGGGAATCTACCGGCCGGTGGATGACGCGGTGCGGATTGCGTTTACAGAGCTCGTGCATTGGATTCATCGGGATTACGGCTTGTCCGAGATGGATGCTTATGAACTGTTGTCGAAAGTGGGGAAGATTCACTTAACGGAGATGGTCGATCCGAATTACGTTGTCGTAGCGTCGGTGGAGAAGAAGTACCTGCCGAAGAAGGAAAACTGACAGGGAGGGTCGGAAGGTTCGACAGCTGAAATGCGAACGGGGAGGGTCGAAGCGCGGGGCGGGTGTGGTCCAAACCCGGATGCCGAGCTAAAGCCCGGCGCTATATATGAGATCAGGACCAGGCGGGGCCGAAACCGGGTGCGGAGGGAGTGAGGGCAATCAATCGCGCCAAAGAACCTCGTGGACATCAATCGGCTCGGCGCGGCCTTTAAGCTTCATCGCGGGAAGCCGGGAGCAGGGAATCTCGCGGCAGAGATGAGCATGGGTTGCGGCGGAAATGACGATCTGACCGGGGCCGGCTTGTGAAGTGAGGCGCGAGGCGACGTTGACGGTATCGCCGATCGCCGTGTAGTCCATGCGGCGTTCCGTGCCGAGAAATCCGACGACCGCCTCGCCGGTGTGGATACCGATTCCAATGTGGAGCGGGGGCCTTCCGGAGGAATCGTTGAGCTGAGAGAGACTCCTCTGCATGTTCGCGGCGGCGCGCACGGCGGCTTCGGCGTCGTTCTGAAGAGCGAAGGGCGCGCCGAAGAGAGCCATCAAGCCATCGCCGAGATATTTGTCGAGAGTTCCCTCGTGTTCGAAGATGACGTTGGTCATGCGCGCGAAGAATTCGTTCAGGACTTCAACGGCTTCGCGTGGTTTCATCTTTTCGGCCATGGTGGTGAAACCGCGCACGTCGGCGAAGAGAAGAGTGATGCGCTGGCTTTCGCCGCCGAGGCGGATGTCGGCAGCTTCGGCTGCAATTTTTTTGGAGATTGCCGGAGAGAGAAAGCGCTCCAGTGCGCTGAGCTGAACGCCCTGCCGCTTGACTTCGCTCTTGGCGAGGACGCGGTCAATGACGAGGCCCGCCTGCGCGGCGATGACAGCAAAAACTTCGAGGTCCTCCTGCGTGAATGTGCCGCGCTTGGAGAGATTGTCCACGTAGAGAAGACCGTAGAGGCGATCCCGACTCGTTAATGGAGCGCACATTGCGGATTGCGTGCCCGAAATCGCAATGCTGTGACTGGCGGAAAACCGGACGTCTTCCTTAGCATCCATCACAAGAAGCGGGCCCTTGCTTTCCATTACCTGATGAATGATGGCGCGGGAAAGCGCGACCTGGGGAGAGGCGGACCTGGGAGCCTGGCGGTAGCGGATGATGGCGGGTAAAAAAGTGTAGCCGTGCGGGGCGGCGCCGGATTCGCGAAGTGAATCCTCCGTGAGCAGCATGGCATAGCCGCGCTCCGCGCCGTCGATCTGAAGGACGAGATCCAGGACGCATTGCGTCACATCTTCGACAGTAGTCTTATCACCCAAAGCTCTGCTGACCTGGTAGAGAAGAGTGAGCAGGCGATTTTCACGGCGGAGAAATTCGAGACGTGCGTCGATGTCGACACGGGATTCGGTCCATTCCGAAGGAGGTTTTGGTTGGGAGCGATCAAGAAGCCTGGCGACGCTTTCCCGGTCGATGATTTGCGTGAGATGCGAAGCGAGCTCCGGGGAGGCTTTGGCGACGACAGTACCGGTGGACATATTCTCAAAACGGAGCTTGATATCGCCGAGGCCGATAACGTCGCCGCTGTTCAACTCGGAGCGATCGACGCGGACACCATTGACGAGGACACCGTTGGCGCTATGTTGGTCGGTAATAACCCAAGTGTCGTGACTTGATTCGAGAAGGGCATGGCTACGGGAGATGCTGGAATGAGGAAGCGTGATGTCGTTGGATGCGGCACGACCGATGTGAATGGTCGAGCCTTCTTTCAATTCGTAAAGACGCGGCTGGGCGCCGGGCCGTTCGATAATTAGCCGTGGCATGGTTGAATGGCAACGCTTGAACTATGTTCGACCCCTTTGCGAAGATGCGCAACGAGAGTGTGGCGGTAATTGTCCGATTTTGCAATCCAACGGTGAAATGTTCACTGCGGCAGCAAGGATTGGCCCGAGTTAGGCTACGATAGCGCGATGTACAGCGAAAGAGTGCTCGACCACTTCCGGAACCCTCGCAACGGCGGCAAGCTGGCGAATGCGAGCGCGGAAGCGCAGGCGACGAACCCGATCTGCGGCGATATCTTAGAGCTCTCGATTCGAATAGAGTGCGAAGAGATTGTCGAAGCGAGATTTCTGTGCCGCGGTTGCACAACTTCCATCGCTTGCGCATCGTTCCTGACGGAGCGCCTGACGGGTTGCACGCTCGAAGCGGCGCGAGCGATCAGAGCGGAGGACATTTCGGCCGCGCTTGGGGCACTTCCGCCTGCAACCTTCCATGGAGCGCAGCTCGCCGTTGATGCACTAAGCCTGCTGCTTGCGAAATTGGCGTAGAGGAAGAGAAGCGAGCGGTAGTCAGTGGCCGAGAGCCTTCTGCATCGTGTCTGGATCGTTCAGATTAAGGATGCAGCCCTCTTCGTTCGTTTGCACAATTTGAACTTCAGCGGAATGCGCCCACACGACAGAACGAGCGCCCGTATCGAGCGGAGCAGTCATGAGCTCCTGGAACAATGCAGAGGAAAAAATAACGGGATGTCCCCGCCGGCCCTCGTAGACGGGAAGCACGATGGGCTTGCGGGAGGCATAGAAATTTTCAATGAGTTCATCCACGAGAGCTGAACTGATCAGCGGATGATCGATCAGAAAAAGAATGATGCCATCGATCTGCGGGGGAATGCTGCGCAAGGCAGACTGAATCGAACTCAGTTGGCCCTTTTCCCAATCCTCATTGATGACGATTTCGTCGGCGGAAAGATTTATTTCTTTAGCGATGGGCTCGGCGTCGGCGCCGAGAACCACACGGCGTACACCAATTTGGGGGTGACGTGCGATGTCCAGCAAGTGCTCAAGAAAAGGACGCCCTTGATAGGAGAGAAGCGCCTTGGGCGATCCCATGCGACGGGATGCGCCGCCAGAGAGGATGACGGCAGCGAGCATGCCACCTCTTTCAGCGTTGCGTAAGCGCGGGACGAGAATCGTAAAGTAATTTCTTGTGCGTCCCCGATTCGGCATTGCGGCGAATGGCGATCAGTTCCGCCACGATGCTGATGGCGATTTCCTCCGGCGATAGTGCGCCGATTTCCAGGCCCATGGGGGCAAAGACGCGTTGAAATTCCTCAGGGCGGTATCCGTCGTTTTCGAGCGCTTTGTAAACGGAGAGCACTTTGCGTTTGCTGCCGATCATGCCGATGTAGCGCGCGGGGGTTCGAACGGCCCAGGCCAGGACGCGCATGTCCTCTTTGTGACCGCGGGTGACAATGACCAGATAACTCGAGGCGTTCGGCTGAATCTTTTCGAACGCATCCTCGTAGGTAGTGTGGATGTCATTCGCCATCGGAAAGCGTTCGGCGTTTGCGAAGGACTCGCGATCGTCGACGACGGCGATGCCGAAGCCAGCGCTGCTGGCCGCCCTCGCGACGGCCATCGACACGTGGCCGCCGCCAAAGATAATGAGCTGCGGCTGCGGCAGGAGAGGCTCGACGAAAACTTCCAGAGTGCCGCCGCAGATCAGGCCGTTGTCATAAGAGGCTTCATTATTAAGATTGAAAACCATTTTACGCGGAGCTTCCTTGTACATGACCTCTTTGGCGGCAGCCCAAACTTCGGCTTCGACGCAACCGCCGCCGATGGTGCCCGCGATGGAGCCATCCTCCCGCACAAGCATGCGCGAGCTTTCGTAGCTGGGAATGGAGCCGTTGGTGTGAACGATGGTCGCAAGCGCGCCGCGCTGGCCGGCGCGCCGCATCTTCACGATTTCTTCGAAGAGGTCCACGAGATGCCTCAGCCATCAGCCTACGGCGCGAGGTGGGGCGTGTCAACGTGCGTTGTCGGGGAGGTAGACTCGAGGATTCTCGAATGTTAACGTGGGCTGCTTTGGAGGATAAGCATGCCCGGCAGCAGTCGACTTAGAGTCGCATGGATTTGGAGGGATAGGCCGCCCCTCTACTGGTCGGTTCTCGCTGGGGTGTTTTTCGTCTGTTGGATGGCCTTAATTTTTGACTCGTATCTGCTTGCCATCGTTACCGTCCCGACTCCGAGTGACGCCAATTCTCACGCATTAACTGTTCACGGCGGCGTCCGCTATATGAATCCGTTGCTGTGGAGGTGCTACGACAAGGGCGGGTGGATCTGCGGAGCGCTATTGCTTTCGTTGTTCTTGATCACATTTCTCAAGCGTGGTCAGTTGGAAAGGGTTCGATGAAGACGATTCGATTTCATCAGCACGGCGGGCCGGAGGTGTTGAAATATGAGGACGCGCCGGAGCCTGTAATTCGCGGGAGCGAAGTGCTTGTGCGCGTGAAGGTTTGCGCACTGAATCATCTGGATCTGTGGGTGCGACAAGGATTGCCGGGCGTGCCGATTCCGTTGCCGCATATTCCGGGGAGCGATGTAGCGGGAGAAGTGGCACAGATTGGAGCAGAGGTAACAACTGCCAAGGTTGGGCAGAAAGTTGTGCTGGCGCCGGGCGTTACGTGCGGAAAGTGCGCCGCTTGTCTTTCCGGGAACGACAACCGCTGCCGGCAGTTTACCAACCTCGGCTATATGATTGACGGAGGCTGCGCGGAATTCGTGAAATGTCCCGATGTGAATTGCTTGCCGTATCCCGAGAATTTGACATTTGAGGAGGCGGCGGCAATCCCGCTTGTTTTTCAGACGGCCTGGCACATGCTTGTCACGCGCGCAGAACTTCAACCTGGGGAGGATGTGCTGGTTCTCGGAGCGGGAAGCGGCGTGGGGAGCGCAGCGATTCAGATCGCCAAATTTTTCGGCGCGCGCGTGATTGCCACGGGCGGCACGGACGCGAAGCTGGCCAAGGCCCGCGAACTGGGCGCCGACCACGCCATAAATCATAAATCACAAAAAATTCGAGACGAAGTGAAGCGCATCACGAACAAGCGCGGCGTGGACGTGGTCTTCGAGCACGTAGGCACGGCAACGTGGGACGAGAGCGTGGCGAGCCTCACGCTTGGAGGGCGTTTGGTGACCTGCGGGAACACCACGGGCTACGACGCGAAACTTGATTTGCGATTCTTGTTCAGCCGGCAGCTTTCGATTCTCGGTTCCTACATGGGCAGAAAATCAGAGCTGCAGACCGTGATGAAGCTGGTTGCTGCGGGCCGGCTGAAGCCGGTGGTCGATCGGGTGTTCCCACTGGCGGAGGCCGCTTCCGCGCATGCCTATCTCGAAGCCAGTGCGCAGTTCGGAAAAGTGGTGCTGAAGGTGTAGCCGGTTTCACCGGTCGAGCGTTTATCGAAGCGCCGAGGCGAAAAGTACTCACGGCACACGAGGAACTGGCGAAATGGCAAGTTGGCAAGCGCATCTCTCCGTCTGGATCGTGAAATGGCGCGTGAAGAGGAAGCTTCGCGGAGTGCGTGACTATCGCGTGGCGCGAAAAATCCTACGGCCCGATCCTTTTAAGGTCCCCGAGGGAGTGCGCGTTACCATAGGGCGAGCAGGCGGAGTGCCGTGCGAGTGGGTAGAGGGGCAGTCCAAGGCGAATGCGGTTCTGGTTTACCTGCACGGCGGCGGATATTTCGCGTGCTCCGCGGCGCTGTATCACTCGATAACCGCGACGCTTGCTCTCGAAGGATTTCGGGTCCTGGCGCCGGATTACCGCCTGGCTCCAGAAAACCAATTTCCTGCGGCGCTGGAAGATGCCGTCGCTGCGTATCGCGGGCTGCTCGCCGAAGGCTATTCGCCCGATCAAATCGTAGTAGGAGGAGACTCCGCGGGCGGCGGATTAGCGATATCTCTCTTGCTGGCCTTGAAACAGAATGGCGTTCCCCTTCCCGCTGCAGCGGCGCTGTTTTCACCGTGGACGGATTTAGCCGGCACCGGCGACTCCATAAGAAGAAATGCACGAAAGTGCGCCATGTTCCATGGACCGGACATTGCGGTGAGCGCGCGCTACTACCTGGGTGATGCGGACCCGCGCAGCCCCCTGGCTTCACCTCTCTACGCTGATCTCGCTGGCCTGCCTCCGCTGTTGATTCATGTCGGCGCGGATGAAGTATTACTGGACGATTCCACGCGACTGGCCGAGCGGGCGCGGTCTGCCGGAGTGCCCGTCGAGCTGAAAATCTGGCCAGTGGTTCCGCACGCGTGGCAGCTTGCGCCTCATCTGATTCCGGAGGCGCGAGAGTCGCTGAAACAGACCGCGGCGTTTCTCCGGGCTCGTGCCAGAGTGGCGGAATCCAGTACGATAGTGTAAACGGAAATGGCGGAAGGCCTCTCTCAGAGCAGTGATCGCGGCGCAATCCAGGTCGATGTTCTCATCGTCGGCGGCGGGTTTTCCGGGCTGTGCATGGCCATCAAGCTGCGCGAAGCCGGGATGAATTCTTTTCTTCTCATCGAGAAAAGCGACGATATCGGCGGCACGTGGTACGACAACCGGTATCCAGGTTGCGCATGCGACATCCCCTCCCATTTGTATTCCTTTTCCTTCGAGCTCTGGCCGGACTGGTCGCGGATGTATCCCGGCCAGCAGGAAATCCACGATTATCTGAAACGCTGCATCGACCGCCATGGTCTCGCACCGCACATTCGCGTGAACACGCGTTTGTGCGAAGCAGTTTGGGACGAGACGGAGAGTGTCTGGAATGTTTTGGCCAATTCCGCCGAGAGCGACTTGCATGTCAGGGCTCGAGTTCTGGTCTCCGGGATGGGCGGCCTGCATGTGCCGAGCCTGCCAAAGCTGCGGGGGATCGAACAATTTGCTGGGCCGACCTTTCATTCTTCGAAGTGGGATTACGGTGCCGAGCTGAAGGGCAAGAATGTGGCTGTCGTAGGCACCGGCGCCAGCGCGGTTCAGTTCGTGCCGCAGATCGCCCCGGTCGTGGTCAAGCTATCGCTGTTTCAGCGCACTCCAGCGTGGATCGTGCCGCGGCTAGACTTCGCCATCTCCGAGAAGTGGAAGCGACGATTCCGGCGCTACCCGTTCGTCATGCGGGCATTTCGCCGATACATCTTCTGGCGGCAGGAGTTTCGCGTGCTCGGCTTCCTCGGGAATCAATTCGTCCGCAGAAAGGCAACGGAAATTGCCAAACGCCACCTGGAAAGTCAGATCGCGGATTTGAGGCTGCGCGAGGCGTTGACTCCGAAATACGAACTGGGTTGTAAGCGCGTGCTGGTGTCAGATGACTTCTACCCGACCTTGAATAGAGAAAATGTGGAACTGGTTACAGAGGGAATCGCTGAAGTTCGTCAACAAAGTATTGTCACAACCGACGGGGTCGAGCGGCCAATTGACGTCCTGATTCTTGGCACCGGATTTCGCGCGACCGAGCCGCTTATCGGCGTGCGCATCGTCGGACGCAGCGGCGTGGAAATTCATGATGTCTGGCGCGAGCGAATGAGTGCGTACTATGGGATTACCGTTAGCGGCTTTCCGAATTTCTTTGTCTTGCTTGGCCCGAATACCGGCCTGGGACACAACTCAATCATTCTGATGACTGAGGCGCAGGTGGGCTATGTGATGAGCTGCCTGAAGTTGATGAAGCGCAAAAAGAAAAAGGTCATCGAGGTGCGGGAAGAAACGCAGAAACAGTTCGTTGAGAATGTGCATCGCCGGATGGCAAGAACGGTCTGGCAGTCCGGAGGATGCAAGAGCTGGTATCAGGATGCGCGTACCGGGGAGAACACGACACTCTGGCCAGGTTCGGTTGTCGAGTATATCCGGCGCACGCGCTCGGCATCCCCGGCTGACTACATACTGAGGGGATGACCGCTTAAAATCGCAAGTTCTAACGCGTTGATTTGTGTCCGCAGCGTGGCTGTGCGAAAATGAAGGTAGAAGAGGGCACCATGAGCACATCGCTCGGCAAGCACGTCACACTCACCAAGCCCGACGACTTCGGCAGTCTGCTCGAAGACGAAGGCATCATTTTCACGACGCTCGATAAGGCCGTGAATTGGGCGCGCAAGAGCTCCATTTGGCCTTTGGGATTTGGTTTGGCTTGCTGCGCGATTGAGATGATGTCCATGGCCGCGGCGCGTTTTGACTTGGCGCGTTTCGGAGCCGAAGTTTTTCGTCCCTCTCCGCGCCAGGCCGATTTGATGATTGTCGCCGGCCGGTTGTCGCAGAAGATGGCGCCGGTTATTCGACAACTTTATGATCAAATGCCCGAGCCCAAGTGGGTGATTTCGATGGGCGCGTGCGCTACGTCTGGCGGCGTGTTCAATAACTACGCGATCGTGCAGGGATGCAATCAAGTGATCCCCATCGATGTTTATGTGCCGGGGTGCCCGCCGCGACCTGAAGCGGTTCTTTACGCTATTCTGCAATTGCAAAAGAAGATCGACAACGAAAAGGGCTCGTTCAAGCGAGCGCTGAATCTCGCGTAGCAGCTCAGAGTTCGGTTCGTGTTCGTTGCCCTATCCCGTAAGTTGAAACCGTTTCCCAAGCCCTCCCGGCTCCTTTTGATGGTTCTCGTCTGTTGTAGTTCTCTCCTTCCCGGCTGCCGGATAATCGGGAGCCCTCCTCCGCCAATTCCCACCGCCCGCTGGACGCTTGTCTGGAGCGACGAATTCTCTGGGCCGGACGGATCTTTACCCGACCCTAAGAAATGGACGTATGACATAGGCGGCAAAGGTTGGGGAAACCAAGAGCTTGAGTCCTACACCAAGGGCCCAGAGAACGCGCGCATCGAAAAAGGGATGCTGGTGATCATAGCTCAGAAGGAAACTTACACCGGCCCTGACGGCGTAACGCGCGATTACACTTCGGCACGCCTTAAGACGCAGGGCTTGTTCTCGCAGGCTTACGGCCGCATCGAAGCTCGGATCAAAATCCCGGAAGGGCAGGGCATGTGGCCGGCGTTCTGGATGCTTGGTGAAGACATTACCTCGGTCGGCTGGCCGAAGTGCGGCGAGATTGACATCATGGAGAATGTGGGCAAGGAGCCAGGGACCGTACACGGGTCGTTGCACGGACCGAGTTCGGAGCGGCCGACCAGCGATCTCACGTCCATCTTCAGCTTGCCAGCCGGTCAGAAGTTTGCCGAAGATTTTCACTTGTATGCGGTCGAGTGGGAGCCGGACATCATCCGTTTCTATGTCGATTCGAATCTTTATGCCAGTTTCGATTCTTCACAGTGGCCCGCGGGTGGAAAATGGGTTTTCGACCATCCATTTTTTATAATTCTAAATCTTGCCGTCGGCGGCGGTTGGCCCGGCAGCCCCGACGTTTCCACGAAGTTCCCGCAAAGGATGCTGGTCGACTACGTTCACGTTTATACTAAGCGATAGTTGCTCAATCTCAGCGGAGGAATCCAACCCTTATGTCTACAGCATCTGATCCAGCCCGCCAACTCCTTCGGCACACCGTGGCCACGGTCGCGTATCGCGGCGGCAAAGCGCTTCGCGGCGCGCCCTCTTCGTTCGCGAAATTTTCCATCGGCGAAAAGCCCCGCACGCCCGCGAAAATCCTGGCCCATTTGGGAGATCTGTTTGACTGGGCGCTCTCGATGGCACAGGGGGAAAACGCGTGGCACGACTCCGAGCCGCTCGCATGGGACGCCGAAGTATCTCGTTTCTTTACGGCATTGAAAAAATTCGATGACTATCTTGCGTCGCTGGAGCCGGTGCGTACACGCGCGGAAGGTTTATTCCAGGGACCTGTCGCGGACGCACTCACGCACATTGGACAGATCGCGATGTTGCGGCGGCTCGCCGGGTGCCCGATCAAGGGCGAGAACTACTTCAAGGCTGAAGTTACAGCCGGGCGCGTAGGTATTGAGCAGGCGGCCCCACAGCGTGAGTTTGATTGAGGTCCGACGCTTTGGCAGGGAACGTAAGACATGAACCCGCTGTGCGATTTTTGGCGAGTGCGGGTCGGACGTGGCGAGGCTTCGCGTGGTTCGGCGTACAAGATGACGACTCAAGATAAGGGAACGCGGATTGACTCACTTGTGCTTTTCTTGGGCAATCAATGCCACGGGGAATTGGGAAACGACGGCAGTTCCGCCGGACCAGCTAAGTTGACTTCCAGGAGCATTGTGCTCCCCCCGGACATAGCCCATTCCAATGGCATGCGACAGAAACGACGGAACAGCAGCACGCGTTACGAAGCCGACTTCCTTACCCGCAACGCTGAGAGTTTCGCCTGGTGCGGGAAGGCCTGGCCCCTCAAAAATGAGATCGACTCTTCGGCGGTTAACTTGGCCGCGCGAGCGTACGCGCTCGACGATCTCCTGGCCGGTGTAGCATCCCTTCGTGTAACTTATGTGCGTTTTTTCCAAACCAGCTTCGTGAGGGATTTGTTTTTCGCCGAAGTCGTACCCAAACCAGGGCACGCCTTGCGCTAGCCGTTGTGCACTTGTTGCCGTGTATCCCATCGGGCCGCCGGAATGCTCCTTTACGCATTCGGATATATGTTTCCACAAATCGGGTAACTTATTCTGCTCCGACAGCAACTCGAACCCAGCCACTCCACCCGGAGAGCGTTTTACTAACCAACTGGGAATTGAGGCGACTTCGGTTTGCACGCGGCCAAGCTCGGCGAGGGCGGATAGATCAATTCCTGTGAGCTCGCGAGAGACAGACGACGCGAATGGTCCTTCGACGCCCAGGGTTCCGTAGCGAGCCGATTCATCGGTCAACGTCACGTCATCCATGATGATGTACTTGTCCAGCCATTCGATCAGCTGCGCGCGAATCATGGCGTACGAAACGCAAAACAAATTGTCCGGCTGGGCGTAGGTCTCGATTTCCGCCAGAATGCGACCCTGAGGATTCAGAAGCAAAGACACATTACCTTGTCCCGGGAGCAAGTCCTTGATGTTATTTGTCAGGACGGCGTTCAAATAACGGACTCTGTCCGGACCGGTGAATGACAAGTAGGAACGGCAATTTTTGTCGAGCAACGCTACGCTGCTGCGTGCGAATTCCTGCTCGATACGCGGGTCGATCCAATAATCGGGCAATGTACATCCGAACCAGGTGCCCAACGTCGCGCCAGCGCTTTTGTGAAGAGCGGCCAGCGGTGTGTCGAGGGCAGCGCCCGTGACTGAGGCTTCCATGGGTCTCCTTCGTGCACCAGCTTAACAAAGTGTGAAGCAGGACGTACGCGCGACATTCCTGAATCCACAGGGGTGGATGCTATACTTGAAAAACATGAGCGACGCCGTACCCACATTTGATGCAATTTCGCAAGGACTGATCCACATCACCATCCCCGTGGGGATGTTGCAGTGCAATTGCACGATAATAGGGGATCCTCTTACCAGGGAAGCGCTGGTCATCGATCCGGGAGACGAAGTTCACCGCATCCTGGAACTTCTCGGGCGGCACCGGCTGACAGTCAAGGCGATCGTCAGCACCCATGCGCACATTGATCATGTCGGCGGTCTCAGCAAATTGGCGCAGTACACGGGCGCACCCATCTTAATGCATCGCGACGACCTGCCGCTGTACCAGGGAATGGAAGTGCAAGCAGCGTTTCTGGGCGTGGCCACGCCGGAGATTACCGAAGTGGACCAACTCTTGAAAGAAGGGGACGCGCTTCGATGGGGTTCCTTTCAGGCCAATGTCATCCACACGCCTGGCCACACACCCGGAAGTGTGTCCCTCTACCTGCCGAAGGACTCGGGCGCAATCGCCATCCCCACGCCGCGACTTTTTGCCGGAGACACCTTATTTGCCGGCAGCATCGGCCGCACGGATCTGTGGGGCGGCTCCATGGAGCAAATTTCGGAATCGCTCCGCGGGAAGCTGATGCAATTGCCCGATGACACGATTGTGCATCCTGGGCACGGACCGCTCACCAGCATCGGCCAAGAGCGGAATACGAATCCCTTCCTGATCAATACGTGAGCTGCTGGTCGGGCCCCCACGCCTCGAGCGCCGCTGCGCGTTCCTCTTGGCGTCGGCAAGGCCCCGGCGATTTAGCTGTCCCGCAGGTTTCTCGCGCGTTTTAATTCTTCCATGACCGACTGGACGAGTTGCTTGGCGTGCTCGAGTTCCTGCGCGATCATGCGAAGATCCATGGCTGGAACCGCGGGATTTCGCTGGCTGGTGCAGTAAACGCCGTGCTGACCGACCAGCACCAGTGCATTTGTGACGCGATCGAGCGTGACGGCAAGCCTTCCACGCTCCCGGCCGTACATCTGCTCGAAATGCTCCAGCTCATCCTTGTGCTCTTCAAATGCGTTCATATCAGGCGGTCCTTGTTCTTGCGCAAGCGTTGGTCCGCCGAGACAGGCGGTTGCACTTCGGGCACACACTGCACGCACCAAACTTTACCGCAAGCGGCGCACGGAACATAATCCGCAGAAGCCTACGGAAGGCGTCCAACCCGCGCCGCGTGGCGTTTTTCGCGAAGTTGAGAGCAAGCACTCCGGTATCTGGGCAGGCTTGGGAAAAGATTCGGCTGGAGCTATCTGACAATGCGACGATCCGACCTGGTGCAACACAAGGAGAAAGAGAAGGGCGCGGTAACGCGCACTTCCCAAATCGTCTTCGGTGAGCGTCAGCATTTGCTGCGCGTACTGGATTCGCTGGAAGGCACGGATTTGCCGATCGCGCGTATGCAGATGGAACGGCGAATTCTGGAAGATCTCATCCACACGCGGACCCGCGAGCTCAACCAGATCAACACGGCATGGGACGAGAAAATCGGGCTGGTTCTGAGCGCGGACGCCAAGCCGGAAATGCTTGAGAAACTCGTCAAGCAGGCGCCGGAGGAGGATTTCTACCTGCTGCGGCTGATCAGCGAGCATCCCCGGGCAAACGCCAAGACGCTGAACAAACTCGCCAAGCATGAGTACGGGGCGATTCGCGAAAATGTTGCGCGGCACCCGAACGCCGATGCAGGCACGCTGACGTGGCTCAGCAAAGATCGCAGCCAGCCGCTTTGGTACCTCGTGGCCTTCAATCCGAATACGCCGACGCCCTTGCAAAGGCGCCTTCGCGACCGCCTGAAAAAGCTGGGCGAGAATCAGCTATCCCGCTAGTTTTCAACCATTTCGCCGCGTAGAATCTTCGCTCCATATTAGAGCGATTTATTCGTCGAGGCCATTCCGCCGCACGTCCCGTTCCAAAGTAGCGATATGGGTTGTGAAGACTTCTCCATTTGTCGCCCCTCGTTCGAGATCCTCGCCTGAGTGCGCGCGGAATAAATCGGTGCTACTCGTTTCTCAGTGCGACCATCGGATCCACACCGGCGGCACGGCGCGCGGGAATGACCGCAGCTATCAGCGCGGCCAGCCCGAGCAGCAGCGTGGCCCCCGACAGCATCAGCGGATCCCACGGCCTTACCCCGAATAGTTGGCTGGCAATCATATGCCCCGCGCCGATTGCGGCCGGAATCCCAAGCGCAAGCCCAATGCCGACCTGCGCAAACGCTCTGCTCAGCACCATCGCGACCACCGAACGGCGGTCCGCGCCCAGGGCCATGCGCACACCGATCTCGCTCGTCCGCTGCTCCACACCATACGCCGTCACGCCATAGAGGCCCACAGCTGCCAGCACCAGCGCGACGGCCCCAAAGAGCGAGGTCAGGCTGGCGATCATGTTCTGCTGGGCAAAATCGGAATGAATGACGTCCGAATAGGACTGGACGCCATATATCACGAGGTTCGGACCGACATTCGCGAGCGCTCTCCTCACCTGGGCATCGAGAGACGGCGGATTTCCCGGCGCCCAGATAACGATGTCGTAAAGGTAGTGCGAGGATACTTCTCGCTCTTCCGATTCTGGGTCGTCGAAATGTGTACTCTGCGCCTCCGGGAGGAAGTACATGGGCTCCCGATCCCCGAAGTCCACGTCGGAGGCGACGCCGACAATCTCGTACATTCCAGCGTTCTTCTGCGGAACAGGGCCGAAATGCTTCCCGAGGGGATTCACATCGCCAAAGAACCGCTTCGCAAACGCCTCGTTGACCACGGCCACAGGCCGCTCATTAGCGTCGTCCTCGTCGGTAATGGGCCGTCCCATCACGATCTTGTCCCCGAGGGCCTCGAAGAATTCGGGCGTCACGCGGGTCCAGCCGCAAGCGCCTTCGCCGTCGGATTTGCCCTCAATACGAATGTCATGAGGCCAAACCCAAGCGGTCGGCGGCGCCCCGAGTACGCCGGCCGCCATTCGCACACCGGAAATGGACTCTAGTTGGTCGGCGATTTCGCGAAAGAGCGGCACCAGTTGGTCCTGCTTGTAGCTCGAAACCCTTGGATCGATCGAGACCAGATACCGGTCACTTGTATCGAACCCGAAGTTTTGCTGCTCCCTATTGCGCAGGCTCTCGCCGAGCATCGCCGCCGCGCTCAGCAGTACGACTGATGCAGCCGCTTGTACGATCACCAGAATCTTCTGTGCCCCAGCCGCTCCCAAAACACCACGATTGCCGGTGCGATTCACTCCGCGCAGCGCATCCATCGGGTCGGCATGCGACGCCATCCATGCGGGGGCAATTCCGAAGACCACTCCGGTGATTATCGAAATACCTAGCGCGAAGAACAGCACAGGAGCCGAGGCTGCGGGGTTTATGGGCACCCAGGTGTCCCGTCCGATGATGGCAAGGTGGAGGATGAGCTTTGCGTCCGTATAGGCGACGGCGATGCCTGCAACACCACCGAACACACTCAACGTAAGGCTCTCAGCCAGAGCCTTGTGCACCAGTTGCCCCCGCGATGCTCCAAGAGCGGCGCGAATTGCCGTCTGGGACCGGTCCTTCAGACCGCGCGCCAGGAGCAGATTGGCAATGTTGGCGCTGGCCACCAGCAGGACACAGATAGAGGCCAGTAGCAGTAGCCGCAAACCGTCTTCGTATTTCTCGCGCATGAGCGAAACGCCCGCGCCACCCGGCGTTAAATGGAGGGTCTGCTTCTGCCAGAGTGCCTTTTCCTCCGGGGTCATATCCGGCACATGGTTCTCGAGCCATTGGTGCAGTTCCACCTGAAGCTGCGCCTCCAGACTTTTCGGGTTCGTGCCGGGATGAACACGACCGATCAGGTCGAGCCAGGCCAAGCGGGGATTCTTGAGTCGCGAAGTTGCGCTCGCGATCAACGGCTCTGATGTCAGTGGCATCCAGAAATCGGGCATGCCCGAGTCATCAAGCTTCGCTCCGAAAAAGCCCGGCGGGGCGATACCAATGACCATAAATGGATGGCTGTTGAGATCGTATGTGGCTCCGACGACGGAGGGATCGGCTCCGTACTTTCCTTGCCAAGCGTGGAAGCTCACCACGGCGACCGGTGGCGCGCCTTCTCGGTCATCGGCTTCGGTGAACAGACGCCCGCGCCACGCGGAAATTCCGAAGGTTTCAAAAAAATTGCCGGAGACGTACTCACCGTTGGCTGCCTCGACTGGGGATGGCGAACCGGCCCGCCGCACGCCCAAGTGCGCGTTAGCTTCTCCGATCTGAAAGGCGGCCAATTGCTCGAACGCGGGGGTGTTGGCGCGGAGGAGCTTGTAAGCCTCCCACGAAAAGATATTCCAGTCGTTCGCCGGCAAGGAGCCTCTGTTGCCCTGCGTGTATCCGTCCACGTAGCAGCAGAGCGCAGTATCGCCGATGCGCCAGAGCTGATCCGGCCTCGCAACGGGCAGCGATCTGAGCATCACCTGGTGCACCAGCGTGAAAATCGAGGTGGTCGCCCCGATGCCCAGCGCGAGGGTGAGCACGGCTACGGCGGTGAAACCGGGGGACTTCGCTAGTCTCCGCAGCGCGAAGCGCAGGTCCTTCCAAAGCGTCGGCATGGGTCCACTCTTTGAAATCTACGTTGCTTAAGGCGAGCAACAGGTGCGGCCCTGATCGTCAGGGATTATAGACGAGAAAAAGTTGAAAGCATTGGTAAACGCGCAAATCGAAAACGGAATGACCCTCTTAAATACATCTTCGCTAGGCCGACGATAGCGCGATTGGAGCGGGACGTAACCCGCCCGTCTTATTGCGGACGCGTCCAGGCAGGATGTACGTCAAGCAGTGGCGCCGAAGATAGTAGAATGGCGCCGCGCCGTTTCCCAGAAGAGGAGTCGACGTTGAGAGACAGCCGATAATGTGTGACGCGAGGGAACCATCGCCGGGGTGGCAATTCATCCGCGCAACAAAATGGGCCATCCTGGCAATTTCCATGGCCATTCTTGCGCCTTGTTTTTGGCACCGGCATATCGAGGCGGGCGACCTTGCTAGCCACATGTACAACGCGTGGCTTGCTCAATTGATAGAGAAGGGCCAGGCGCCCGGGCTCTATTTCGTCCGGCAATGGGACAATGTGCTGTTTGATTGGATGATTTTGCATGCCGCGAATCTATTCGGGTTTGCGGCCGCGGAAAAAATTGTAGTTTCGGCTTGTGTGCTGATTTTTTTCTGGGGAGTGTTTGCTTTCGTTGCGGCTGCCAGCGGCAACGCCCCGTGGTACCTGACACCGTGCTTTGCGATGCTGGCTTACGGATATTCCTTCAACATGGGTTTCATCAATTACTATCTGTCACTCGGGTTGGCTTCTTTTGGCCTGGCGCTCTTGTGGCGGGGAAGGGGATTGGAGCGCGGCCTCGGCGTACTCATAGCCCCGCTTGTTTTTTTGGCCCACCCACTCGGTTTCCTATGGCTCGGTGGAACGCTCCTATACCTAGGTCTTTGGACGAAGCTGCCGAATTGGTGGAAGCTGGCCGTGCCAGCCGCGGCAACGGGCGCCGTGTATTGCTTGCGTTTGTACCTCGCGCATCAGAACCGGTTTCCCGTCGATTGGGTGCACGACCCGTTCTATCTCATGAACGGCGCCGACCAATTGACGCTGTATGGCGAACGTTACGCGACGCTCGGATGGGCCGCGCTAGTGTTCGGGGCTTTTTGCGTCGGTGCGGAACTCATACTCCGCCGTAGGGACATGCCCTTTTGGCGTTCCCTGACTCTTCCCGCGGGATTGTATGCTGTGGCGATTTTCTCGGTCGCGCTGCTACCCGAGAATCTGCGTCCGTCGATAACCGGAGGCTGGATTGGGTTGCTCGCGTCCCGGTTGACGGCGATTACGGCCATTTTTGGGCTTTGCGTAATGAGCTGTCTCAAGCCTCGAAAGTGGCATCTGGCGGGCTTCAGCGTCTGCGCCATCTTCTTCTTCACTTTTCTTTACCAGGACACTCTCGTCTTGGACCACATGGAATCCACCGCTGAAAAGCTCGTCAGCCACCTGCCGTTCGGGACCAGAGTGATTGAAACGATCTGGTCACCCGACGACTCTCGCATATCTTTTATCGGACACATGGTGGATCGCGCGTGCATCGGGCGATGCTTCAGCTACGCCAATTACGAGCCCGCCTCGGGACAGTTCAGGATCCGGGTTCGGCAGGGAAGCCCGATTGTCAGCGCCTCAGACGACGACAACGAAGACATGCAGTCCGGGGAATACACGATCCAGGAACGGGACTTGCCAATGGTGGAAATCTACCAATGTGACGCGAAAGATTTGACGCAACTCTGCATGCGGGACCTGGCGGCGGGCGAAAAAAATGGCCGCGTGGGCTACAAACCTCCGGACTGAAGGCTTCTCCCCGGCCGAAAACGCGCCAGAACGCCCCAAAATGGCAGCAGACAAATTGGCTCTTGCAGCAGGCCAATATCGTGTAGAATTGGCTCAAGGTGAGAGACAATGTTGCCACTTCATCTCCAGCCTGAGAGCCACGTCCCGTTGTATATCCAGCTGCGTGACCAATTGCGTTCGCTCGTGCACGCGGGAGATTTGCGCCCGGGCGACCGTATTCCGGCGAGCCGCGAGCTAGCCACGATGCTGGGAGTACATCGCACGACGGTGGCGAACGCCTATGCCGAGCTTGAGTCCGAGGGGCTCATTCAGGGACACGTGGGCCGAGGCACATATATCAAGGGCAATGGAAATGGGTTAAAGCTCACTCCTCCGGCGCCGCCAGTTCTCAATGGAAGCGAGGGCATTCGCTGGGAGCTACTGTTTGCGGATGAACGCGGCGAGGAAGCGCTCAGCCGGTTGACGGCGAGCGCTCCGGAGAATGCTCTATCTTTTGTAATGGCGCGGCCTGCGGAAGAGTATTTTCCTGTCGAGGAATTGCAGATCTGCGTTAACGCGGTTTTGCGCCGGGAAGCTACCGACGTATTGAACCTTGGACCTTCGGACGGTTATGGGCCTCTGAAGGAGGCCCTCATCGAGCATCTTCGCGGCGATGGCATTCCCGCGAAAGACGAGAATTTGCTGATCACGGATGGCTGCCAGCAGTCGCTGGATATTATCAGCAAGGCTTTTGTGCGGCCTGGCGACTCCGTAATTCTCGAGAATCCGACCTACCCAGGCGCGATGGCGATCTTCCATGGCGCGAGGGCACGTTGTCTCGGAGTGCCCATCCGAACGCGCCCGGAACCGGGGACGACGCTTGGCCTTGATTTGGAAGCTCTCGAAGCTACGCTGGCCGCGAACCGCGTGAAATTAATCGTGCTTACACCCGATTTTCAGAACCCCACCGGTACTTCGATGCCGCTGGCGTCGCGAAGGAAGCTGCTTGAACTCGCCGGGCGGCATCAAGTACCCGTTGTGGAAGACCACATCTATGCGCGGCTGCACTCCCGCGACGAGCGAGTGCCTTCTCTCAAGCAGTTGGACCGAGCAAATATCGTCATCCACATCGATAGTTTTGCTAAGGTTGCGTTCCCTGGATTGCGAGTGGGGTGGATCGTGGCCCCGGCTACGGCCATCGAGCGGCTGCGCATCGTGAAGCAGACCACCGATCTTCATACCGACCAGCTCGCCCAGGCAACGCTTGCGGAGTTTTTGCGGCGAGGATTGTTCACCAAGCATTTGGCGAAAATGCGCAAGGTTTACACGTCGCGGCTTTCGGCGTTGGATGAAGCGCTCCGCAAGCACATGCCCGAGGGAACTCGATGGACTCGTCCGGATGGCGGAATGTGTCTTTGGCTGGAACTGCCGCCGGGGTTTGACGCCAGTGAACTTCTGATTCATGCGAAAGAACGCGGAGTTCTGTTTGCGCCGGGCCGCTATTTTTACGTGCAGAACCCGTTGCCGAATACGCTGCGGCTCGGCTTTGCCGGCCTGGACGAAAAACAGATCGCCCGCGGGATGGCGACTCTGGCGGACTTGCTCCGCGTGGAGATGCGCAAACGGCAACGCGGAGTGCGTCGCGCTGAGCGCAGCCGAGTGGCGCTGGTGTGATGCCGCGAAAACGTGAAGGATCGCAGTAAGGCGTTAAAGAAATAAAGATGGCGGAGGGGCGGGCAGGAATTGTCGGACACGATCACGTTGTCGCCGAATCCGGAGAACAAATGCTTTGGCTGCGGCGGAGCGAACGCAGCGGGCATGCAACTGACGTTTGAACAGGACAACGTCAAGCGGCGCATTGTGGGACGGTTTATTTTGGGTGAAGCCTATCAAGGCGGGGGCGGGATGGCGCACGGTGGGATTATTGCGACACTCTTGGACGAGGCCATGGGAAAAGTGTGCCGGTTTCGACAGGTTCGCGCTGTCACCGCTGAGCTGACGGTCCAGTATTTGAAGCCGGTCAAGGTGGATGAAGAGATCGTAGTGGAAGGATTCGAGACCGATCAGAAGGGTAGAAATTTGTTCCACGCCGGCGAGATACGAAACAGCGCGGGCGAACTGCTGGCGCGAGGAACGGGAAGATTTGTGGTAATTGGGCAGAAGTAGGCGCCAAAATCAGAGACTTACACCGAAAGCGATCTTGGCGGTGAACGTTACGCGGCGACATTAGTGACGAGAGGAGAAGTGAAATGGACCCAAAAAAGGTGAATGGCAGCGGCGGAGCAAACGAGTGGAGAGTGAAGGTCGGCCTTGCCGAGATGCTCAAGGGCGGCGTCATCATGGACGTGACGAACGCCGAGCAGGCGAAGATTGCGGAGAAGGCTGGGGCTTGCGCGGTCATGGCGCTTGAGCGCGTGCCGTCCGACATCCGCAAGGAAGGCGGCGTTGCGCGGATGGCCTCCATCAAGGTCATTCGAGAGATCATGCACACAGTGACCATCCCGGTGATGGCCAAAGTGCGCATTGGACATTTTGCAGAAGCCGAAGTGCTGCAAGCGCTCGAGGTCGATTTTATCGACGAGAGCGAAGTGCTGACGCCGGCGGACGAGGAGAATCACGTCTGGAAACATGATTTCCGCGTCCCGTTCGTATGTGGCGCCCGCAATCTCGGCGAGGCGCTCCGACGCATCGCGGAAGGGGCGGCCATGATTCGCACCAAGGGTGAGGCGGGCTCCGGGAACGTGGTCGAGGCGGTCCGCCACATGCGCACCATCGTAAGCCAGATGAAGAAGTTGACGACGATGCGCGAGGACGAACTGATGCACGAAGCGAAAGAGCTGGGCGCGCCGCTCGATTTGATCCGGCAAATAGCCAAGACTGGCAAGCTTCCGGTGCCGAATTTTTCCGCGGGAGGCATTGCCACGCCCGCGGATGCCGCTCTCGTGCGGCGTCTCGGCGCTGAGGCCGTGTTTGTGGGTTCCGGGATCTTCAAGTCGAGCGACCCGGAGGCGCGCGCCAAAGCGGTCGTGAAGGCCACGACGCATTTTGAAGACCCGAAAGCCGTTCTGGAGGCGCACGAAGAGCTGGGCGAGGCGATGCGCGGAATCGACGTGCGGCAACTCGAAGAGAAGGACATGCTCTCTACGCGCGGCTGGTGAGCAGGGCGCACGGGATCACCGAGCAGACTGGGCAGAGGCGCAGCATGCCGCGCCCCTGCAACGACGAGACAGCGGAGTACTTGAATTGAAAATCGGCATCTTGGCAGTACAGGGCGATTTTGAGGCGCACGCAGCCATGCTCGCAGAAATTGGCGCCGAGACGGCAGAGGTACGCACCGTCAAAGATCTTGAAGGTTGCGACGGTTTGATTCTTCCCGGTGGAGAGAGCACGACACAACTTCAGTTTCTGCAGGAGGAGGGGCTGTTTGACGCGGTGAAGCGATTTGCCGCGGACGGCGGCGCCGTCTTCGGAACTTGCGCCGGGGCGATTCTGCTTGCGACCAGGGTGAAGAATCCGGAGCAGGCTTCGCTGGGTTTGCTGGATATGACGGTGCTCCGCAATGCGTATGGACGCCAGATCGCCAGCGACGTGGTCAGTGGTGCTTCCATCTTGAAGAATGAGCCTTTGGAGATGGTTTTCATCCGAGGGCCCATTATTGATAGCGTGGCTCCCGGCGTGAGAGTCCTCGCCGAATACGCGGGCAAGCCCGCATTGGTCCAACATGGTCGCATCATGGCCGCGACTTTCCATCCCGAGCTGACTAGCGATACGACTGTTCATCAGCATTTCCTGACACTTGCTAGGGCTGGATCCGCTCAACCCGCACTAGCTCGCTCGTGAATCCAGCTTCTCGCAATTCCACAACGCGCCCAATTCGGATAGTCTTTAGAGGAATGGGGGCTGAACGACTCGCTAATGCCGCCGCTATGAAGCCAGAGACTCGCACGAAGGTGCTTTTCGTCTGTTTGGGAAACGCGTGCCGCAGTCCGATGGCGGAGGCCATCGCCTCGCGCCTCGCTGGAGATGTCATTGCGGCAGCGAGCGCGGGTCTAACGCCGCTTGGTCGCGTGGAGCCTCTCACCGCGGAAACATTGGCTAGGAATGGATATCCATCGGCCGGGTTGGAATCGAAGGGCATCAACCTTAAGGCTATCAAAGCAGCGGATATCATCGTCAATATGAGCGGCCGACCGAAAGAGATCGCGTTCGGCAATTCTTCGAAGGTCGAAGATTGGCAAGTCGAAGATCCTTATGGCGCCGACCCGGAAAATTATCAGAGAATCTTCGAGCGCATTGAACGGCTTGTGGCAGATCTGGCGGGAGAGTTGAGAAAGGGGACTCGCACGCGGACGAAATCCGGAAACGATGGTGGGACGGACGGCACGGACAGCTAGCTGGCGGATACGGAGTGTCAATTTTGAGGCGAGATAAAACCAGCGTTTCTCAGGAAGATTACCTCAAGGCCATCTGGGAGATGCTTGAAGAAGATCAGACGCCCATCAGCGCGAGGCTTGCGGAAGAACTAAGAGTAACTCCTCCGGCGGTCACCGCAGCGCTAAAGCGGATGACGCGCGACGGCCACGTCCGCGTGGAACGGAGCGGGCGAATTGATTTGACCAGAAAAGGACGCGAGGTTGCGGAGCGCCTGGCGCTTCGCCACCAACTCGCGGAAATGTTGCTGACCGAAGTGATCGGACTTTCCTGGGCGAAGGCGCATGACGAAGCGGAACGTCTCGAACACGGCATCTCTCCTGAAGTGGAGGCGCTGCTACTCAAGCGTTTCGGAAACAAGAGTTCCTGTCCGCACGGTGTGCCGATGCGAGGAGGAGTTGCAAAGCTTCGAAATCAGGGAGCGGTTCTCCTCGCGGACTTGCGACCCCGCGAGCACGCCGAAATTCTCTGCGTCTACGAAAAAGACGCTCAGTTCCTTGAATTTTTGGAGGGCCTGCGATTGCGCCCGGCCACCAAAGTTGAAGTGCTCAAACGAGAGTACGATGAAACGATGACTCTCCGATCAGACGGCCACACCATGCATCTGGGAAAGCCTGCCACCACGCGGATTTGGGTGCGCCGCTTGAACGCGTGACCGGCCAGTTGTGATTCTTGACCAGTGGACAGCGACGGATTCAATGTGCGCCCGGAAGTTGAGCGCATTTAGATGGCCTAAGACGATTTCTACATTTGCCATGGCTCCTAGGAACGCTGTTCCAGAAGCGCTTTTAGGCGAGCGTAGCCTGCCCGGCTGACCGGAAGCCGAGTCTCGTCCGTGAGGATGAGTACTAGACCCCTCTTGCATTTTTGGTTGGCAAACACTATGGTGTGCCACACAGTTTGGTGGCTTTTTTCGCTTCCCCGCCAAAGCGCCTTTCGACTTACGGAGAACAACTTGCACGCTGGGAATTCACGCACCGTACGAGGTGATGGTTGGCGCTGGCTGGTTTGCGTCGTGATAGCGCTTGCGGGCGGATTGCTTACGTTCGTGGGAGCCCGCGCACAGCAGAAGGCCACTGATGACGCCACTTTCCGCAAACTGCTTGACGCATACTGCGCCGCGTGGAGCACCGGAAACGCGGACAACGCCGCTCGGTTTTATGCAAAAGATGAAGGCCTCGTGTTTTATGACGTCACCCCATTTTCATATCATGGGTGGAAGGAATATCACGACGGTGTAAAGGCGGCGCTTTTCGATAACATGGAGAGTGGAACGCTCACTGCGGGGAAGGATTTGAAGGTGAGACGCAGGGGCACAGTGGCGTGGACCACAGTTTCCATGCATTTATCAGAAAAAACAAAAGACGGTAAGAATCTGGAAACAGAAATTCGTTATACCGGAATTTGGGAGAAGCGTCCCAACGCTTGGTTGCTCGTCCATGAGCATCTTTCCGCGCCATTGGGAGGTTCGTAGGACGAGCGGGACTTGGGAGCGGGCGATTTGCCCGTGTAAGACCGATGTTTAAGACACTGCAATACTATTGGAGCGTCGCACGCGGGTATCGATTGAAGCCCTGGAAGAGTCCGTACCTCCGCTGGCGCTTTGAAACATTTCTAGGCAAGGAAGCCGCGAATCTGGATGCAAGAAAATTCTTCCACCTCTCTTGGAAATACCGCTCTCATATGATGAATTTCGTGGATTGGGCCGCGGAACGCCGGCGCGTCCAACGTCAAGTCCGCCGGCACGCCTAAAGACGACCTTCCGTCTTGAGCAGATAACCATCAATAACGTAAACCGCAGTTCGGAGAGGCGTATAATTTAGGTGGAAGGAGGATTCCTTCGTGAGCGGATTGAAGGTCCTCCAGAAGACTGAACAGCTGCACGAGGCCCGATGGTGGGAGCCAGAGCCAGGCGGTCGAGTGCACTGCTACCTTTGCCCCCGCCATTGCCACATCCATTCGGGACAATCTGGCTTTTGCTTCATACGCGTGAATCACGAAGGAAAACTCTATAGCCTCGGCTATGGCGCTCCAGCGGCTCTGCAGGTGGATCCCATTGAGAAGAAGCCGCTGAATCATTTCCTGCCGGGAACACGCGTGTTCAGCATGGGAACCGCCGGCTGCAACATGGGCTGCTTTTTTTGCCAGAATTGGGACATCTCCAAATCGCGCCAGGATCAAGTTCGATCTCAACCGGTTGCCGCGGAAGATGTGCCTTTACTGGCGTTGCGATACGGCTGTGATTCCCTGGCTTTCACATATAACGAACCGACTATTTGGGGCGAATATGTGATCGACATTTGCCGAGCGGCGAAAAAATATGGATTGAAAACGGTGATGGTGTCGAACGGCTATATCACTCATGAGGCTTTTCACGACATCTACGACCATATCGATGCCGCGAACATCGACCTGAAAGCTTTCACCGAAAGTTTCTACGGAAAAACTACGCTGACGCATTTGGAGCCAGTCCTCAAGACCCTCGAGTGGCTGAAGAACGAAACAAAAGTGTGGTTCGAAATCACGAATCTGATGATTCCAACGCTGAACGACGATCCCGAGGAGACTCGCAGACTGTCGGAGTGGATCCTCACGCATCTAGGTCCCGATGTGCCACTTCACTTCACGGCGTTTCATCCGGACTTCAAGCTCCAAGATAAACCGCGCACGCCGTCAGAGACACTTCATCGCGCCAGGGCGATCGCCCTCGAAACGGGTCTGCATTACGTTTATGAAGGCAATATCTTCAGTGACGGGGCAAACACCATTTGTCCCGGCTGCGGCGAGTTGCTGCTCCGGCGTTCCTGGCACGACGTCCTCGAAAACCGGCTCGTTGGCGGCGCCTGTCCGAAGTGCTCTTTGAAAATTCCTGGAGTTTGGGAGAAAACGAACGGCTCTCCGTCAAACTCACGTTTGTTGCGAAAAACAGCAGGGAACTACGGCCACCTGAATCTGTAGTAGCCGTTGGTTACACCCGGGACCTCAGTTCTCGCTAGGGATGGAATGAGTAGTAGCCAGGGCCGACGCGCATTCCGTGATGCCATGCCGCAGGGAGAGCCCACCAAACGAGCGTGCCAACCACGGCCTGTCCGGCAGCCAGCGGAAGAATGTTGCGCTCTCGGGCGAAGAGCCAACTCATGGTCGCCCCACCGATAAACGTAAGAGGCACAAGAACTGGATTTGGCCAATGCAGCGCGGCAAATATAGCGCCGGCAAGAACCGCAACAGGTCGAACGTCCTCCATCGCATAGAGCAGCCGGTTGGTGAGATACGAATTCAATGCGACTTGCTGGAGCAGACAAAATGCGCCGTAGGCAAGAACTCGCCGGAGTTCAGTTACATGCGGCGGCAAATGGTGAAGCGTTCCAGAGGCAAGTCCTGCCAGGCAAGCAGCGCCGACGAACGCGATTAGTATCTTCCATCCTTGACGGGTTGCCTGCCATAGATTGTCGGCTCTCCAACCGAGCGTTTTAGGAGTGTCGCGGTGCAGGAGAATGCTTCCCACGAGCCAGACCGGGAACACCAACCAGAAATTGGCACTCACGGATTGAAAGCGCCAGATGTAAGCAGCGATGAGGCAGGCCAGGGTCAAGGCCTCGATCAGGGTCAGGACACGATAGCTAGTCTTGGAAATGGGCTGCGGATTCAATGTGAGTTCGATCTGCTTGAATTCTCTTGTGTCATCAGCCGAGTTAGCTCTTAGGTTCGCCGCGCTTCGCGATGGCTCTGTCCGCAAACGAGCGTGCGGCTCCCCGTTCCTTGCGTAGGTTGTGCAAGCAGCAAGCGAAAGCCGATTCGTGGAGGAAAATACTCTAACCTCACGTTCCGTCGAGGCATCCTACGTGCGAGAATCATCATAATTGTGATGATGCACAGGTAGACGGGGTTGCGCGGGAGGAAATTCTAGCGTGGCGGATAAGCACAAGGTCGTCATCCTCGGCGGCGGATTTGGCGGCCTGTATGCAGCGCAGAAACTCAAACGCGCACCGGTGGAAGTAACTCTGATAGACCGGCGCAACTTTCATCTCTTCCAACCTCTCCTGTATCAAGTCGCCACGGGCTCGTTGTCCCCGGGCGAGATTGCAGCTCCGCTGCGTGGCGTTCTCAGTCATCAGAAAAATACGCAGGTCATGCTCGGTGAAGCCATTGATATCGATCCGGAAACAAAGAAGGTCCTCCTTCGTGACGGGGGCGAATTCCCCTACGACTCTTTGATCGTTGCGACCGGCTCGGAAACCTCCTACTACGGCAATGACGATTGGCGCACGTGGGCGCCCAGCCTGAAGTCCATTGAGGAAGCGACCGCCATACGCCACAAGATTCTCTTCGCATTTGAGCGTGCCGAGCGCGCCGCAACCGAAGCAGAGGCCCGCGCGTGGCTCACGTTCGTGATCGTTGGCGCCGGAGCCACCGGCATGGAGCTTTCCGGGGCGCTTGCCGAAATCGCCAACGAGACACTCAAGAACGATTTTCGCCGCATCAACCCGCGGGAAGCGCGCATTATTTTGATGGAGGGCGGCCCCCGTGTCCTCACTGCCTTTCCAGACGACCTCTCCAGGAAGGCGGAGAGGCTCGTCTCGCGTCTGGGCGTTGAAGTCTCGAAGGGCGTTATGGTTACGCACATCGATTCTGATGGCGTTACTTATAGTTCTGCCGGCGAGTCAAAATTTCTTCCAGCGAAAACGGTCCTCTGGGCCGGCGGCGTTACGACGAACGAATTCGGCAAAAAGCTTGCCCTACGAACTAGAGCAGAGACAGACCGAAGCGGCCGCATCAAGGTGAGCCCCAATCTCACCGTACCCGGATATCGGGACATCTTCATCGTTGGCGACTTGGCACTCTCTCTAAACGAGGACGGCAAGCCCCTGCCAGGCGTGGCGCAAGTGGCCATACAGGGCGGCGCTTATGCGGCAAAGGCGATTCGCGCGAAGTTGAAAGGAAAGAAGGACTTCCGGCCGTTCCATTATTTAAATAAGGGAGACATGGCGGTCATCGGCCGCGCCGCGGCGGTCGCCAATATTTTTGGCTTTCATCTATCGGGCTGGCCTGCGTGGCTGGTTTGGCTCTTCATCCACTTGATGTACATCGTGGAGTTTCAGAGCCGAGTCTTGGTTTTCATCCAATGGGGCTTTGAGTATTTGACCTTCAGCCGTGGCGCACGGCTTATTACTGGCATCGCAGCCACGGATTCGGTTGACAAGACTGAGGCCTTGAACAATACGGACAAGTTGGGGGACGGCCGCTAGCGGCATGCAAACCGAAAGGATGGTGCCAGGGGCCAGAATCGAACTGGCTACGCCCGCCTTTTCAGGGCGGCGCTCTACCAATGAGCTACCCTGGCACTTTGGGGTCTAGAAATTGTAGGGGGTGCAGCGCGACTGTGTCAATTCGGGCGGCAAGCATGCTGGAGTTGGAAAAGCCGTAGCGTAGGCGGCGGGAGGAACGTCCGCGACGCACGTTAGCAAGTGGGTTTGGCCGTAAATTCGAAAGCGGGCAAAATCTCACTGAGCGGACTCGTCAAACTCCTTCATCCAGGTTTTGCCCTTGAGCACTTCGCGGGGGCGCGTCCCGTCGGGCGGGCCGACGATGCCGTCTTTTTCCATGATGTCGATCAAGTGTGCCGCGCGGCCGTAGCCGATGCGCAGGCGCCTCTGCAACGTCGAGGTCGATGCGCGGCCCATCTCGCAGACCACGCGAACGGCGTCCTGGTAAAGATCGTCGCCCACATCCTCCCCGCTGCCCTCTGCATCGTCACCGGAGGAGCCCTCCGGCTTGCCGTTCTCATCTTTCGGTGTTTCGAGGAGCTGCTCGTTATATTTTGCCTGCGCTTGCTCGCGCCAGAAGTCGCAGACCGAGGTGATTTCGTCTTCCGTAACCAACGGTCCATGAATACGATGCAACCGTGCCGATCCCGCCGGCAAATAAAGCATATCGCCTTTGCCTAGCAATGATTCGGAACCGTTTGAATCCAGAATTGTGCGCGAATCTACCTTGCTGGCCACGCGAAACGAAATACGAGCCGGGAAATTTGCTTTAATCAATCCGGTAATCACGTCAACCGAGGGCCGTTGCGTCGCGAGGATGAGATGAATTCCCACAGCCCGCGCCATCTGCGCCAGCCGTGTGATGGACTCTTCGACGTTGTTGGTGTCCACCATCATCAGATCCGCCAATTCGTCGATTACAATCACCAGGTAGGGAAGCGGCTTGTGCTCGCCTTCCTCGACATTGTCAAAAAGAGAAAGCGATTGGGCTTTCTGAAACGTCCGATTGTACTGGTCGATGTTTCGAACGCCGCGCTGTGCGAGGAGCTTAAGCCGCTTCTCCATCTCCTTCGTTGCATTGCGCAACACGTTGGAGGCAATCTTCGGGTCGGTCACAACGGGCGCAATTAGATGGGGAATATTTTCGTAGAGGTTCAGCTCAAGCCGCTTGGGGTCTACCAACACTAATTTCACGTCATCCGGACTCGCCTTATAAAGAATCGACATCATCAACGAGTTGATGAACACGCTCTTGCCAGTGCCAGTGGAGCCAGCAATCAGCAAGTGAGGCATCGCTGCGAGGTCGGTCACGCGAATCCTGCCGTGCAAGTCGCGGCCCATCGCCAGTGTCAGTTTGCTGGAAGAATTTGTGAACTCCTGGGCCTCGATAATCTCGCGTAACGCAATGGTCTGCCTCGTGATATTCGGCACTTCAATTCCGATGGTGGATTTGCCCGGGATGCGTTCGATCAATATCGATTCCGCCTGGAGCGCGAGGCACAAGTCTTCCGTGAGCCCGATGATTCGGCTGTACTTGATTCCCGCCTCGGGCTTGAATTCAAACGTGGTGACGACCGGACCAGGATTGATCTGAGTCACGCGGCCCTGAATGTCGAATTCCAGGCATTTGGCTTCAATCGCCCGCGCGCGGTCCTTGAGTTCGTCCTCGTCAAGTTTTTGGCTTCGTTCGCCTTCGCGAAGCAACGAAGGAGAAGGCAGTCTGTAGTTCGGATTCCCCTTGGCGATTTTGGGGTCGGAGGATTTCTTGGTAACCGTTTTTTCCGGACCGACAAAGACGATCGGCTCTTTCCGCCAGAGCGACTTTGCTTTATCTACCCGCTCCTCCTTTTCCGCATCAAAAACATCGCTTTCATCCGCCAATGCGATCGACTTCAGCGGCTCATTTGGCGCGGCGGCATTACCAAAGGATTGGGGCGAAACCGGCTTGCGACCTGAAATTCTTGTCTCTTCGACGCGCCGCCGCATTCGTTCCTGCTCTCGTTCTTCTCTCCAGGAGCGCCATCGCGCAGCTGCCTTTTGCAAAATCCCCAGCTTTTCGACCGCGCCGAGCGGGCCGCGAGGGCCTTTGGCCCAGGCGTGAGTGCCCGCGAAGGAAAACCGAGTGGTCATGAAGAGGGAAGTGAAAAAAAGCGCCACCGCAACCACGGTCGCACCCCAAAAGTTGAATCCTGTCAGGAGTCCGTTCGATAGCAGTGATCCCAGCATTCCACCGGCAGGGATGGCGCCTCTCAGTTGAGGGAAGTGCCATAGGGATAGCAGGGAAGGGAGCGAGAGCAGCAGAAGCACGTAGCCAGCCAGAGTCGCAATTTGCGAATCGATTGACCGGCTGCGAAACCAACGCCAGCCCAATATCCCGATTGCAACGGGAAGCAGGAATGCGGCAAACCCGAACACCTGGAACAGCAGGTCGGAGCCGTATGCGCCAACCGGCCCGATCCAGTTTCTAGCTGGGCCGCCGTCGGGAGCGGGGGCCGCGACGTTAAACGCGGAGTCATGCGGCGAATACGAGATCAGCGCCAGCGCCATGAGAACCGCTAGCGAGATGCATAAAAACCCAATCAGCTCATTGAGCCGTTTATTTCCGGTCGGAGTCAGAAAACGCAAGGAGTTCTCCTCAGCTGTTGGGGAAGGCTGAGTGGTGCGACGGGTGCGCTGGCGCTAGCGCCTCCGCCTGGAGGAACGACAAACCAGTACTCAATATAGCAAACAATGCGGCGAGAGCTGCAATCAGTTTTTTTAGCATTGTTCCCAAATCCAATCACCCGCCCAGCCTCGAAGCCCAGATTAACACTGCTGCCCCAATGAGAATCCGATAGATCGCGAAGGGTACAAATCCGTGTTTCCGCACCCAGGCTAAAAACCAAGCGACAGAGCCATACGCCACGATATAAGACACAACGAAGCCAATCGCCAAGACAAGCCATTGGTGCGGCGAAATTTGCGAAACTCCGATGGGGTTCTCCCCCTTTCCGAGCACGGACTTATAAAGCGTGTATAAAGTCGCAGCGGCCATCGTCGGCATCGAGAGAAAGAAAGAAAACTCCAGCGCCGAGGCTCGCGACATTCCCGCAAGCTGGCCGCCCGCGATGGTCGACATAGAACGTGAGGTTCCCGGAAACACGCCCGAAAAAATCTGGCAAAAACCAATCCAGACGGCCTGTGCGAGAGTCATGTCTTCCATCTTCCAGGTACGAATCCGTCCTCCTGTCGCGCTTGGGCCCGCTGCTTCGGATTTTGCGTTCATTGCATCGACGATCCACATCACCACACCGCCGATCAGCAGCGACCATCCGATCACGGCCAGGTTCTCCAAGTTTTTTCCGATTACCTTAGTCAGGAGAAACGCCGGAATTGCAGTAATCACGAACGCTAAGCACGTCAGTCCCAGAGGGTGCGTGAGCGGCGTCCGGTCGCCTCGCTCGCCCTTGGGGAACGTAGCGAGAAAAGCGCAGATGCGACGCCAGAAATAGACCGGCAGGCAGGCAATGGCCCCAAGTTGAATCACGATCGAGTACATCTTCCAGTATCCGCTCGCCAAGTCGATGTGAAGCAAAGCCTCGCCCAGGCGCAGGTGCGCCGTGGAGCTTACCGGCAAAAACTCCGTGAAGCCTTCTACAATTCCCAGAAGAACAGACAGAATGTACTCGTTCAAAGGGTCTCTCCTGATGTCTTAGTGGGGTCTGGTGAACTCTTGTAAAGAATTTTGCGCATTTCATAAGCATCAAGCCGGCCCAGATAGTAGCGCTTCAGCACTGTCTCGATACGATAGCCGTGCCTCTTCCAGAACGCAACAGCCGCCTCATTTTCGGTCGCTGTTTCCAGCAGTATCGACCGCACTCCGCGAAGGTAAAGGTTTTTCTCACTTTCCGCCAGCAGCAACGAACCAAGTCCTTGCCGACGATGATTCTCGGCGACATCAAGTGTAATGACGTGCGCCAGCGGCGGATTCTCTTCTGTCAGGATAAAGCCTGCAATGTTCTTGCCGTCCGCCGCAACTACGCAATCAGCACTCGGGAGGGTAAGGAAGTAACGCAGCGTCGTTTTCGAATAGGAGATTCCGGCAGGGAAACAGGACTGATCCAGCCGGTGCAGAGCAGTGAAGTCGTGCGGTTCGTAGGACCGGAGCGTAACCGCCATCTCGGGATTCTACTCCCGGGGAGTCTGAATGAGTGCAGCGGCGCCGAACGGTGTGCCAGCCTGCCAAACATTCTGCGCGCCATCATAGCCCCAAACGCGCGTCCAGAAAACCAGCGGAAAAGAAAAAGAGCGCGATTCCTCGCGCTCTTTTCCAGGCAATGGTGTACGCAGATTACTTTCGGGCTGGAGCTTACAGTTTCACGGTCACCGTTTTCACTTCGGTGTAGTTCGCCAAGCCGTATTCGCCCAGTTCGCGCCCGATTCCAGACTGCTTGAATCCGCCAAAAGGGGCTCCTGCGTCGAACACGTCATAGCAATTCACCCAAACAGTTCCCGCTCTTACGCTGTCCGCGATGGCGTGGGCCTTGCTTATGTCCTTGGTCCAAACTGCCGCCGCCAACCCGTAAGCGGTCTTGTTCGCGCGCGCCGACACTTCGTCCATAGTCTTGAACTTTAGGATCGACATTACCGGTCCGAAAATTTCTTCCTGGGCGATGGTCATGTTATCGGTGACGTCGGCAAAGACTGTTGGCTCGATGAAGTATCCCTTGTCGCCGACCCGGCCGCCGCCCGTCAGCATTTTGGCGTTTTCCTTTTTGCCTTTATCGATGTAGCCCATCACCTTGTTGAATTGGTCCTGATCCACTTGGGGGCCCTGCTCCGTCTTCTGATCGAACGGATTGCCCACCGTACGCTGCTTGGCTCGCGCCACGCTCTTCTCCACGAATTCGTCGTAAGCTTTTTCTTCGACAAAAAGCCGGGAGCCTGCGCAGCAGCATTGACCTTGATTGAAAAAGAGAGCAAAGTGCGCGCCCTCAATCGCCTCGTCCATATCCGCGTCCGCAAATACGATATTGGGGCTCTTGCCGCCCAGTTCGAGCGTGACGCGTTTCAAGTTGGTATCCGCGGCGGCACGCATGATTAGGTGGCCAACCTCGGTCGAACCAGTGAATGCCACTTTGTCGACATCCATGTGCCGGGCAATGGACGCGCCGGCAGTCGGACCGTATCCGGGCAGGATGTTTACGACGCCTTCAGGGAAACCCGCTTCGAGGATCAGTTCGCCGACGCGAAGAGCGGTCAGCGGCGTCTGCTCCGCGGGTTTCAGCACGACGGTGCAGCCAGTCGCAAGCGCCGGTCCCAGCTTCCAGGCTTGCATCAGCAGCGGGAAGTTCCAGGGAATGATCTGGCCAACTACGCCCACTGGCTCGTGCTTCGTGTAACAAAAATAATTACCGTTGACAGGGATGGTCTTGCCCTGAATCTTGTCCGCCCATCCCGCGTAATAACGGTAACACGCGATCGTTAGCGGCAAATCCGCCGCGCGCGCAACGTGATAGGGCTTGCCGTTGTCCAGCGATTCGAGTTGCGCCAGTTCGTCCGCATGCTTTTCGATCAGGTCAGCGAGCCGATTCAGCATCGCACCTCGCTGCGATGCAGTCATTTTGCGGCGCCAGGCTCCCGTTTCGAACGCCGCCCGCGCGGCGAGTACCGCGCGGTCAACGTCGACGGCGTCAGCTTCCGCGACCTGCGTTATCACTTCTCCCGTCGAAGGATTGATAGTAGGAAATGTCTTGCCCGAAGCGCTGTTGACCCATTTTCCGTTGATCAACAGTTTTGTCGCGCTGATTTTCACGCTTGGTTCTATCGCAGTCGTTGCAGTTGCCATGGAATCCTCCCTATTCGAATCATCGCAGTGCGCCAAGAGAACACGTAAAGTGTGTCTGCTTCCGCGATTGATCTGATGTGTTCGCCGCCGGTGGGCAGCTCAGGAAGCGCATTTGCGCTACCGAATGGAAGGCAGGGCGGAACCCCTCCAGCCCTGTGCGCGCGCAAACGTGCCGCCGGGGAAGAAGCCTATACCCATGCGGGTCGCCAGGCAAGCGGTGGACTAAGCTGGAAGAGTTTGGTGGGCAGCCAATTTTAGGGCGAACGCACAACGCACGAGGGCGGTACACACGATGCGAATCGAGTCTCCAGCATCCCACAGACAGAGTGGCGGTCCGCGAGTTAACTCCAGGAGCGCCCGCTCCGCCAAGTCGTTCTCATTGAATCAGGCTAGTTTGTGGTTGCTGCTTGGTTAGGAGAGTCTTGCCGCGGTGTAACCGACAGCACCACGTATTCCCGCTCTTTGCCGTCGGCCTCAGGAACGCGCAGGATGAGCTTGTCCTTCTGGATCCGGAACTGGGCCGTCTCTCCGATTGGTAGCAGAACAGGATGCTTATCGTCCTTGGGACGGATGCGGTATGTCAGCTTGTCGGTTTGCAGGACGTATTCCTGACACAAGACTTCCTGCGTCCGCTTGTTCTGTCCGTCGGTACCCAGCAACTCGCCCGCTACGGTCTTGGATCCCTTTTCCTGCATTCCGCAAGAGGTGGATTCCATGCGAATCAGAGTGCCTTTTTCGTAGTTGTGCTCCTTCGCCACACAAATGTCTGCGAAGAGCAAACACAAGCCAATCATGCCTAGGCGGTTCATGCCACGGTCCTCCTCAATTCTAGTTTTGCGGCCCTCTCCAGAGTATTGGCAGTAGGGACTCTAGATAAATAGGACCGAGGTACTTTGTGCTCAGGATGTAAAAGGTGAGAACTCCTCTCCGTAACCTTTTGTGCCCCTCCGCAGTTACTATAGGCAGAGCCAAGATGGCAGTGCGACGTCCAGCAAATGAGCGTTCGTCGACAGGCGTCGATGAGCGCCTGCTCGTGGAAGCTGCTCAGGGCGACCCGGCAAAATTCGATGCGCTTTACGAGCTTTTTTTCGATCGTGTCTACTATTATCTCTCCTCTCGCGTTCGGGATCGCGCCACCGCGGAGGACCTGACCTCGGAGGTCTTTCACAAAGCCCTTGCCAATCTCTCACAGTTCGAATGGCGAGGCGTTCCTTTTGCCGCATGGCTCTTTCGTATCGCCTCCAACTCGCTAGCCGACCAATACAAACGCGCCTCGCGCGAACACTCAGTGTCCGAGGACCCGCCAGACACTACTCTGCGGGTCGAAGACACTGCCGGCGACCTCGAGACCAGCGAATACCACTCCAGCCTATATCGCCTGGTTGACCGGCTTCCCGCAGTTCAGCGCCGCGTCATTCGCGAGCGTTTCGTCGAGCAGCGCACGATCCGCGAAATCGCTGCCCGGCTCAAGAAAAGCGAGGGCGCCGTCAAACAGCTTCAATTTCGGGCGCTTGAGACTTTGCGCTCGCAGATGGGGGGTAGCCATGCCTAAGCGCTCTCCCGCGGAACAGCTCGACCAAGCGATCTCAGCCTTGCTTACATCAGGGCCTGCGGTATCCAAGACGGGACTGATCCCTTCTGTAGCCCGACTCATGCCCATCGCCCAGGCCTTGCGTAACTTGCCGCGCCCCGATTTCAAGGGTAGCCTCAAATCCGATTTGCAAAGGAGAATCTCCATGAGTGAATCTGCAGCTCCCTCCCGGGGGCCTGTCAAATTTAAGGACTTTCGCCGTCCCAACTTTCCAAACATTGCGCCTTACTTCCTCGTCCCTGGTGCCCCGAAATTCATCGACTTCCTTATTTCTGCCTTCGAGGGCACGGAGCGCATCCGCGTTCCTCGTCCTGACGGTGCCATCATGCACGCGGAAGTCGCCATTGGTAATTCGGTGATCGAGCTCGGCGATGCCAACGAACAATATCCACAGCGGTCCATGACCACGCACTTGTACGTGCCGGACGCCGACGCCTCTTACGCGCGCGCCATCCGAGCGGGCGCGACTGGCGTTTACGCGCCAACCGACGACCACCCCTCCGGCGACCGTTGGGGCGAGGCAAAAGATCCCTTCGGCAACACCTGGTATATCGCGACTCGCAGGAGTCAGGTGTCCGGCGCCGAAGGATTTCTCACCGTTCAGCCCTACTTGCATCTGCGGGATGCGCACAACATGATCCCGTTCGCGGAATCGGCTCTCGGCGCCAAAGCCACCGGGATCCACAAATCGCCCGACGGTTTGGTCATGCATGCGACGATCGAGATCGCCGGGGCCACGTTCGAAATCGACGAAGCTCAGGGCAAGGTTCAGCCTGGAGCGGCCTATTTACATGTATATGTGCCCGACACCGATGCCGTTTATGCCCAGGCCATCCGGGCGGGCGCCATTGGCGTCACTCCGCCAAGCAACGCTCCGTATGGCGACCGCGCCGCCGCAATAAAAGACCCGTTCGGTAACATCTGGTTTCTGGCAACTTATCTGAGTTCAGGGCAGCAATAGTCTGTAAGGTCCTAGAGCACGCAGAGGATGTCCGGCTTCAGTATATCGATTCGTATCTGCTGGAAATTAAAGTAGGGACTTAAACGCAGAGGGCAAACTCTCCTCTCAACTACGTTCTGGTTTGCTCGTAGGATTTAAATAGGCAGACGTGCCGGGCACTTGACAGCTTGCTAGGCACGTTTATGCCTATGGCATTTCCATGCTTGCGCTGCGATCTTCCAGCCACACTTGTAGGTTCAGGGTTTGATGTCCGGAATACTCGTCTCTGTATTGGACTTTACCGCGATAGCGCCCGCGCCCGCAGCCTCCGACGCAGAAGGGTCTTTCTGTCGGGTGAGATACAGAACAAAGGGCGTGAGTTCGAAGGGCGTGACCTCGCCCGGGGCAACCTTGCCTATCGGCTTGGACTTCAACAACTGGAGCTGGTTATTCCAGGGTTCAATCTTAATGCGCCCGCCAAGGGGCAGGGCCGCGATGGCGTTGCCCGCGGCCTTTGCCGGCGACGTCTGATCGGCTTGACCTGCGGAAGTGTTGGCAACGCTGGTCGTGACCCTATGGCCCAGATGGGGACTTACAAGATTAGGAATCTCCTTCGAACGTTCATTCAGAGCTTGCAGAAACAGCTTCGCGTTTCCAAGATTGTCTTTGTACGGCGAATTCTGCAGCAATTCGTCACCCTTCAGCGTCGCCGCGTGTTCTTCTTCCGGCGTGGGTGTAAAACCAAAGTGGTGGAAGGTCTCTTTTTCGTCAAACCGCAGGCGATTGAAGAAGGCGTACTGCGTGCCCATGCGATATCCGAGCACTACGTGTCCAAGCTCATGTGAGAGGATCGCAGCAAGGCTGGCTTCATCGGGAAGCACGTCCACCAAACCGCGGCTCAAGACGATGGTATGACCAATGGTAAAGGACTCCAAGGTTGAGGTCATCAAAATGCGGCAGCGGACTTCGGGTTGAATATCGAGGTCATTCGTGACCTCGAGGTTGTTAATGACCGTCTCCAACACTTTGTCCACGTCACCCGAGGGTGCCATCAAGCCCAGCTTTTCCAGCTTCGCGGCGACATTGTCTTCTGCCTGGCGTCCCCAGGCACGTTTCGCCTCCAGCGGCGAGTAATCGTCAGAGACTTCGCTCTGATCCGTGACAGGCTTCGAGGTTTCCACCAAGACCTTGCTCAGCTCCTGCTCCTCACGAACCTGAGTCGGAGCGTACCCCCACAGCCGGGTCTGCGCTCTGAACGCCGGCATAGTCACGTTGTCAACTTCCTCACTGTAAATGAAGGAGGGGAGCCACTGGTTCTTGCCGGTGTTCGTCCGCCAGCTGTCGAAATTGAAGTAGTAGCTGGTCTTGGACTTTCCGCTATAGCCGCCGTTGAATCGCACAATGTGGTAATTCTGGTCTTCAACCCAAATTCGCCCGACAAAGCGTCCCTTTTCCACCTTTCCAATTGGGTCTACATCGAAAATCAGGCAGCGGACATCACCCAGAAACTCTCGCCCGGCGTAGTCGAACTTGTAGTGCTGGCGGTCGAGTCCGTTTGGGTCCACGTAGATCATCTGGAGGAAGCCTCGCGGTAGAAACTCCATCGAGAAAATGGTTCCCAAGCCTCCGAACATGCCGTGTTTGGAGTGGGTGCCGTTGAGCAGTGGTTCCAGCTCAACGCCTTTGGCAAGCTCCGCGCGCCCCAAATAATACTTGTCGCCACTCGGGACCGCACCCTGCCCTTTGCTCACGCGCAGTGTCTGGATGTAGGTTTCCACGATGGGCGAATACTGGCGGAATGATTGTGCTTCCACCTGTTCCTGAGCCACGATTTTATCCACTACTTCGGTCAGGCTTGGTGGTTGTTGGGCCGCCGCAGGCAGGGGTATCGCGCCCAAGATCAAGGCCAAAGGCAGGGTCTTCAGCGGACGCATAATTATGCCTCCTGAACTTTTCATCAGTAATTTAGCTGGTTGGTGAAAGGCTAGACTTCTGCAGGGACAATGCCAGCTGTCCTGAGGGTTAGTTTTGGGACAGTCGTACTTCTGGTCTGCTGCCTTGCACGAGCAGTCCACGGCGCGGTAGAAATTCGCATGTCCGGACGCAGGGGCATGAGCCGGGCCGTCCACAGTGAAACATTTTGACGAGTTTACTCGTTCTTTGTGTAGACGGCCGCGAGGAGTTCCCCATGGAAAACCTTTGGAAAGACCTACGTTATGCCTTGCGAATGCTTCTGAAGAATCCTGGGTTTACTCTAGTGGCCGTGCTCGCACTCGGTCTCGGCATCGGTGCAAACGCTGCCATCTTCAGTGTTTTCAATGGCATGCTTTGGCGTCCTCTGCCTGTTAAGAATCCGGAGCGTCTTGTGGCGGTAGCTGCCAAGACTCGCGATTTCCAGTTTCCCGTCGGTTTGTCATATCCTGATTATCAGGATTATCGTCAGCTCAAGACAGTTCTCTCTGACCTGGTAGCCTACACACCTTCTCCGGTAAATCTTGGCGTTCAGGGCAGGCCAGAGCGTGCCTGGGTCGATTTTGTCAGCGGCAACTACTTTTCCACGCTTGGAATTAAACCTGCCCTCGGTCGAACTTATGCTCCTGATGAAGGCTGGGTCCCGAACAAGGATCCTTTGGCGGTTCTAAGCTACAAGTTCTGGCAGAAACGCTTCGATGGCAACCCGGCAGTAATCGGACAAATAGTGCAGGTTAGCAATCATCCCTTCACGATCATCGGAGTTGCCCCTGAAAAGTTCCTCGGCGCCTATTATTTCATCGAGCCTGATTTCTACATTCCCTTGAGTACATTAGGGCTTATTGATCCCTCGCAGAGCGACGCGCTCACCAAGCGGAGTTCCAACTATCTTCGCGTTTTGGGTTACCTCCAACCCGGCGTGTCTCCTTTGCAGGCAATGGCCGCCGCGCAACCTTTGGACCAGCGATTGGCCCAGGATTTTCCGGATTCGCACAAGGGACTCTCACTTCTCGTTTTGCCGGAATTGAGCGCTCGCCCTGAGCCCGGCCTGGGCGCTTTCATGTCCACTGCGGTCATCATCTTCATGCTGCTTGTTGGACTTGTTCTCTTGATTGCTTGTGCCAATGTCGCAAACCTCATCCTGGCTCGGGCCAATGGCCGAAGAAAAGAGTTCGCCACGCGGGTCGCTCTTGGCGCCAGTCGCTGGCGCATGGTTCGGCAGCTGTTGACTGAGACCATTCTGCTCTCCGCCTTCGGCGGCGTTCTCGGCATGGTTTTTGCCCGCTGGGCTGCGATGGCTCTCACTTCCATTCACATTCCAACAGACATTCCTTTGCGATTGTTTGATTTGAGAATGGATTGGCGCATTTTTGGATTCACTTTCTTTGCCGCCCTCCTGACCGGCGTCATCGCAGGCCTCATCCCTTCGCTTCAAGCTTCTCGCACGGACCTTGCGGATACGCTCAAGGCTGGCGGACGCTCCGGCGGGTCTTCTTCCGGTCACCACCGGTTCCGCAACGCGCTCGTTGTGTCTCAAGTGGCCGTGTCCTTGTTGCTTTTGGCATGCGCGGGCTTCTTTATCCGCAGCCTGCAGAACTCTGCCCATGTCGATATGGGATTCCGCGTGGATCACACGCTCATGATGTCCGTGGACCTCGGTCTACAGGGTTACTCCGAGGAGCGCGGGCAGCAATTCTACAAACAACTGATAGAGCGGGTTCGTTCTCTGCCTGGCGTTCGCGATGCCGCCGTCTCCGCTTACATTCCGATGGGATATGACAACTCGGGCGTCAACGTTTTTCCCGATGGGCAAGTGATCGACGACAAATCCAATACGGACATCGTATTCGATAACATGGTTCAGCCAAGTTACTTCCGTACTGCGGGCGTTCCCGTTGTTAAGGGACGCGAGTTCACTGATGCGGATAGCGCCGCGGCGCCGCTTGTGGCCATTATCAATAACACGTTCGCCCAAAAAATTTGGCCCGGGCTGGACCCTATTGGCAAAATCTTTCGCACCAAAAAAGATGGGCCGCCGATCCAGGTTGTCGGACTGACCCGCACGGGCAAATATCTATTTCTGTATGAAACTCCGCAGCTCTACGTTTACTTTCCGATCGCCCAGAGATACTCCTCCGGCGCAAATCTATTTGTTCACACAGAAGGCGAGCCCCAGCAACTTGTCTCGGCCGTACGCGAGCAGATCAGTCAACTTGACTCCAGCCTCCCGGTCTTTGCCGTCACCACGATGGACGACCACGTGCGTTATGGCAAACCATTGCTGCCCGCCCGCCTCGGTGCGATGCTCGTCGGTGCCTTCGGCGTGCTGGGCCTCGTGCTCGCTTCAGTCGGCGTTTATGGAGTCGTCTCCTACTCCGTTAGCCAGCGCACACAGGAAATTGGCATTCGCACAGCGCTGGGCGCTCAGCGTTCTAATGTCCTTGGCATAATCCTGAGGCAGGGAATGAGCATGGCGCTCATTGGTACGGGAGTCGGGATCGTCCTGTCTTTCTTGCTCTTCCGCGGGTTGGGCACGGTTCTTTACGGCGTCAAATCCACAGACCTTTTAACACTCTCCGCCGTCTCCGCACTGCTCCTCGGAGTTGCTTTCGTGGCCAGCTATATCCCGGCACTTCGCGCCACGCGGGTAGACCCGGTAGTGGCTCTCCGCGAACAGTGACCGGGCCGAGAGTCGTGACTCTCACTTCACCGCGACATCGTCCTTCACCTTCTCATATGCCGCCGCGCTCAAAATCCTTTTGCTGATCAGCTCATGCTTGTCTTTGTATGGCCGGCCCGCCAAGATCCGCTTCGCTTCGTGTTTTCCAATCCCGGGCAATCCCGTCAACTCATCCTCGCTGGCTGTGTTCAAATCCAGCTTCGATTTGCCGCCCTTTTCCCAGCCTTCTTTCGCGCCTTCGACGGCAGCCTTTACAGCCCGGCTCGCCTCTTCGACCGCCGGCTTAGCTTGTTGCGCGGCCTTCGCGGCCTCATCGTGTATCTTTTTCTCTCGCTCCGCCGAGTCGCCTTCGCAACCCGCTGCAGCGATCATCGCTGCACATATCGCTAATCCAAACACCCCAAGCCATCTCCGCATCTCGATCACCTCGTTCCTGTCCAGCACTGGTACGCAAGCGGACACATCTTTATTTCCCTGACTTCCAGCGCGCGTTTATTTCTCCTTCTTCAAAAACGTGCCCTTCTCCAAGTCCCGAAACGCCTCCTGCAACTGTTCCTGCGTATTCATCACGATCGGCCCGTACCAGGCGACCGGCTCCTCGAGTGGCTTTCCGGACACCAACAGAAACCGTATCCCGTCGTCGCCCGCTTGCACAATGACCTCATCCCCTCGATCAAACAAAACAAGCGACCGGTTGTCCGCCGCCACGGGTGGTGCCGTGTCCAGCCAACCTACAGCCTCAGTCGGTACTGCCAAAGGTTCCGAAGCATTGCAAAACTTTCCCGATCCAGCGAACACATAGGCGAATGCGTGCCTCGTCGTCCCCACCGGCAGCATCTTTCTTCTTCCGGGGGCAACAGAGACATCCAGGTAGATCGGTTCTGCCGCAATCCCATCCACAGGCCCGCTCTTTCCCCAAAAAGTTCCGCACACAACGCGAACGTGAGTTCCGTCGTCATCCTTGATCTCCGGAATCTCCCCGGCCTTTACCTCTTGATAGCGCGGGGCGGTCATTTTGAGCGAAGCCGGAAGATTCGCCCACAATTGAAAACCGTGCATGCGCCCTGCGTGATCTCCCTTCGGCATCTCCTGATGAATGATTCCGCTTCCGGCGGTCATCCACTGCACGTCGCCCGCGGCGATCTCTCCGTGATTTCCCATGCTGTCGCCGTGCGCCACGGCTCCCGCTAAAACATAGGTAATCGTCTCGATCCCCCGGTGCGGATGCCACGGAAAGCCAGCCAGATAATCCTCCGGTACATCATTTCGAAAATCATCCAGCAATAAGAACGGATCGAAATCTGTCGGATTCCCGAATCCAAATGCCCGCCTCAAATGCACTCCAGCGCCTTCCACCGTGGGTTTTGCCTTCACGAGTCTCTTTACAGGTCGAATAGACATTCAGCCCTCCACTATCAAGGCGACTTGTTGGATCAGCCCCTCGGTCTTCGTTCTTCTCCTTACTCTATCTACCGCCTCCCTAACTATCTCCGTACACCGGCACGCTTGCGCCTGAAATCAATTTCGCCTCTGCGCTGCACAAAAACAGAATCACGCGCGCAATCTCTTCAGGCTTGGGCCACGTGGCAAAGTTCGCTCTGGGCATCGCCTTTCGGTTCGCTGGCGTATCAATGATGCTCGGCAAGATCGAGTTCGCACGCACTCCCGTCCCTTTCAAATCCGCCGCCAGAGAATCGATCATTGCCACCGCGGCCGCCTTTGACGCCGCATACGCCGAGGCACCCGCCGCGTGATCCACTGCCGCCTTTGAAGCTACGTTGACAATCACTCCGCTCCCTTGATTCACCATCACCCGCGCTGCCGCCCTTGCCAGAACAAAGCCCGCCTTTAGGTTCAACGAAAGTTGCTGCTCGAGGACTCCGATCTCCATCTCCCACATCTTCACTCCACCTGCATATCCTCCCACCGCGTTAACAAGACAATCCAATCGCCCGTGCCGCTCCACAATTCCGTCCACGAACTGCTGGACCGCGGCTTCATCCGTCACATCCAAACCATGCCCTTCCAGCGATGCCCCCGCCGACTCAACCAACTTCGCGCTAGCGGCTTGCTTCAGCTCATCCAACTCTCCCGGCCTTTGGAACGTCACGATCACCTGCGCTCCGGGCTCCACGAACGACAAACTCACCGCTCGTCCCAGTCCGCCAGTTCCTCCCGCCACCAAAACCACTCTACCCTTCATTTTTCCCTTTCCTATCGCGTGTGGTCAGAGTCTGCAATGCTCTCTAACCGCTGCTCGGGAGCATTTAGCGCATCTTGTCATACCAGCATTTCCTGCTCAAGCTGCGAGATCAACCGCTCCGCCTTCATGCAGGGCCTGATGCGCACTTGTGTGCCGTCCCCTTAGTTTTGCGAACCGGCCGTGAACCCCCTCTTTCGCAAGACCATGCTCTCTGTATTTTTCCTACATCTTTCGGTTGACATTCCCAATGCACCGAGGCACTCTCGGCGTGTAACATCCGCCAAGGACGATAAGCTGTTCGTCCCGCGCTCAGTAGAGTTCAACCTTCTCCCCGTCGAAGGTAGTGTCCTGTCTCCAGCTCCGAAGCGGTTAGCTGCTCGTCCCTGAGCAGGGCCGCGGACTTGCTTTACGCCTCCTGGCGATAATCCAAGGGAGGTTCTATGTTCGCTCGACATGTATCTATGCATCTCAAAGGCGGTAGCCTGGCTGAATTCAACCGCATCATCGAGAAGGAAGTCATGCCGATTCTAAAACGCCAGAAAGGATTCCGGGACGAAATTGTGCTCGAGACACCCAACGGCACAGAAGTTGCCGGAATCAGTCTCTGGGACAACAAAGAGAGTGCCGAGGCCTATAACCGCGAGAACTACCCCCAAGTCCAACAGTTCCTCGCCAAAGTGCTGGACGGGGTTCCACTCGTGAAAACTTACGAAGTCTCGTTCTCCACCCTTCACAAGCTCGCGGCGCACGCTACCGCCTGAGCGTTGGAATTTTCCTTTAACCCGCTGTTCGAGCTTGCAGGACGAACAGCGCAAGGATTCACAATCTGCGCGAAGGGGCGGGCCCTGCTCGCCCTTTCACCTTCTTCCCGCGGCTTCATTCCCGCCCTCGCACGCATCTCTCCGTACAGCCATCATGCGTTGCTCAAGTCGGGCGTCCCGATCTTTGCTTTGTGCTGAATTTTGGCGGAGCAAAATTAGAAGGCGCGCCCCCTCGCGCGCCTTCCTTATTTCCTATTCGTGTTTTGCCGCACAGTATGCCGGACGGATTACTACCTGTGCTCAGTGCGGCTTGCCGGATGGATGCGACTCATGCTTTGGTTGCTGGCGTTGCTCCATTTTTTGCATTTGCTGAGCGTGTCTCTGCTGGAGCTGCTGCGTCTGTTGCTGATGCCGCTGTTCCACTTGCTGCCTTCGCGATGCATCAGCTTGCTGCCTATCCAGTTTCTGGTGCTCTCTGTCCTGTTGTTGTTGCAGTCTTTGCCGTTCGCTTTCTTGCTGCCTGATCAGTTTATTCTGCTGGTCCTCGTATTTCCTGTCCACTCGCGAGTTGCCGGTGTTCGGCACCACCGGCCGTTCCCGCGTCGGCAGGTCTCGCGGATGGATCGCGGGGTTCACGCGCTCGGGATTATTTTCCGGGCGCACCGCACGATTCTCCGGCCTTTCCGGCGTCGTATGCACAGCTCCCGCCTCTCGGGTGCCCACAACTCCGCGGTTCCTGAAATCGCCAGGCCTAGGCGTTGCCGCAATTGGCGGCGCGCCGTGGTTTACGGATGCCCGCAACTCTCGATTTGAACGGGCCTCCTCGATATGCTGAGTTTGCGCAGCGACCGGTGGAAAGTGCCTTTCGCGCGCCGCGACTTCTTCCTGCGCTGTCGGGCGTACATTCACTCCATCATTTCCGCCATTAAAGCTGACCCGGCTGCTTATTCTGTTTTCGTTGATCACTCTCGACTCGTACGTGTTGTGTACGATCGTCACATTCACATTGCTTACTTCGCGGTTGTAGAAAAAATGTCCGTGCTCCCAGCGGCCGCCTTCATACCCGTGGCCGAAGTAGCCGAATCCATAATTGATCCCGCCATAGAATCCGACGATCGGTCCCCAGTAACCCGCAGTGAAAACGAACCCGTTTCCGCCCCAGACCCAATACCCAGGTGTCCAAAGCAATCCCGGTTCAGGCGGCAATACCCACGTGCCTGGCACCCAGTAGTAACCATCGTCTGGATCCCACGCCCAATATCCCGGCGTCCAAATATAATCATCTCCGGGACAAACCGGTTGAACATACACAGGCAATTCCGGGGGAGCGATTGCTACAGAAACTCCTATCGCCACTTGTGCCGGCGCTGGCGTCGGCGTCATTACCATGGTCCCGCCAATCAATAACGCCATTGCCAGAAGCCGAATCGTATAGAAAAAAATCTTTCTCATCACGTCTCCCTTTCCGCGATTGTCTCAGGCTTAAATGTTGGGTGTTTCTTGCTGGCCTTTGCATGACCGCTGGGAGGAGCTTCTGCGAGGCCCGTGGGCTGGCCCATCGCCTGAGATTATCGCTATGGGACCCTAAGATGCTCTGCCGAACATCTGGTTTACGTCACCTATACTTAGATTCCGCTGCGAGTGAAATGGATTCTCTCTACAAATTGTTGCGCATGTATTTCCATCTGCTTCTCACGACACGCGCAAGGGCCGAGTGTAATCCAGGATACGCTTCTAGACGTTCCGCTTTGCTGCATTTCTTCAAATTCTCAGGAATAACTTTCGTCGGTACATCCAGACAGCACGAGCCAATAGCTCGACAGGATTGCCGCGTCCATGAAATATGGTTCGAGAGCAGTTACAGCTCGCTTTTCGAAGGTCAAGACGCAGCGGCCAAAATCTTTAGATTTCGAGAATCACGGGTAGGATCAACGGCCGCTTCGAGGTCTGCTTATTAATGTAGCGCTTCAGGTCAACCCGAATTTTTTCCTTGATGACGCCCCAGTCCGATTTTTCTTCGGCATTGGATTGCTCAACCGTTTTCATGATCACGCTGCGCGCGCCGGCAATCAATTCCTGGCCGTTGTCGCTGAAGAGTCCCCGTGTGACGATTTCTGGTTGCGATTCCATTTTCCCCGTGTGCTTGTCGATCGCGATGATGGGGACGACCACTCCATCTTCCGAAAGGTGCTTCCGGTCGCGGATGACTACCTCTTCGATTTCTTCCAGCGAACCAGAGTCTACACAGACGCGGCCCGCCGTGACGGGATCGCGCCTCCGCACGCCATCCTGTGTGAACTCAATCGCTTTACCATTCTCCAGCAGCAAGATTTCTCCCGAAACACACCCCAACTGATGCGCCAGCGCCGCGTGCCGGAAAAGATGACGATACTCGCCATGGACCGGAATGAAGTAGCGGGGCTTTACGAGTTGCAAAACCAATTTCTGTTCTTCCTGGCTGGCGTGCCCGGATACGTGAATCGTTCCGCCCGAATTGTCGTAATACACCAGGGCGCGCCTGCGGAACATGTGGTCGAGCATCCGGAAAATTGCTTTCTCGTTGCCTGGAATGATTCGCGCGGAAAGAATGACGCTGTCGTTTTCATCTACGCTGACAAAGCGGTGGTTATCCACGGCGATTCGCGAAAGGGAAGACATCGGCTCCGCCTGGCTTCCGCTCGCGAGAATGACAATGCGCTTGGGATCGAAGTTGCGTATGTCTTGGGGCCGCACCACCATTCCGTCCGGAATGCGCAGGTAATTCATCGAATGCGCAATCTCGACGTTGTCGACCATGCTGCGCCCGACGAACGCGACTTTGCGTCCCACGCGGCCCGCGATGTCGATCACCTGCTGGATGCGGTGAATAGAGGACGCGAAACAAGAGAGGATGACTCGCCTCGGCGCCGAACGGCAAAGCTCTTCAATTCGCGGAACGACGGCTCGCTCGCTGGGAGTGAAGCCGGGGCGCTCGACGTTAGTCGAATCGCTGAAGAGGGCAAGCACTCCCTCGTTGCCATAGCGCGCGAACGCATGCAAATCGAACGGGGCGCCTTCTACCGGCGTTTGATCAATCTTGAAGTCGCCGGTGTGAATGATCACGCCCAGCGGCGTGCGCACCGCCAGCGCCACGCAATCAATCGTGCTGTGCGTAACCGAGATAAATTCGATTTCGAAAGGGCCGATTTCAACCAGCCGGCCGGTCAGGACTTCGCGCAGCGTTGTGGACTCGAGCAGGCCCGCTTCTTCCAGCCTTTTCTTGACGAGCGCAAGCGTGAATCGCGTTCCAAAAACCGGTACATTCAGGTCGCGCAAGATATAAGCCAGCGCGCCGATATGATCCTCATGGCCATGCGTAAGCACAATTGCTCGAACGTGTGCGCGATTCTGTTTCAGATAGGTAATGTCAGGTATGACGAGGTCTACGCCAAGAAGTTCGGACTCCGGGAACATCATGCCCGCGTCAACGACAAGAATGTCGTCGCCGAGACGAAGCACCATCATGTTCATTCCAAATTCGCCGAGGCCGCCAAGGGGAATTGCTGTGAGGGATTGCGTGGTCTTACTCAAAAATGATTATCTCCATCCCGTTCAAAGAAGCTTGCTGTCGATGATGTACATATGAATCGTATCACAGCGGGCTAATGCACGCGTGCTGGGCCTTTGTCCGTTCGCCACCGCCGAGCGGGACTAGCGGTCGCTGGGGCTGAAGAGATGCGCGATGAAGACGAGAACAATGGCGCCGAGCGTTGCCGCAGCGAGGGAATACCAGAATCCTCCGCCATAGATGTGGAGCTTCACGAAAATCCAGCCGCCAATAAACGAACCGACGATTCCAAGTATGATGTCCGCGATGCAACCGAAGCCCCGGCCGCGTGATACTTTTCCTGCGAGCCAGCCGGCGATGAGTCCAACGACGATCCAGTACCAAAAGCCGCTGGGGAGCGCGATCCATATTCCCTTGGTCTCGAACAAGGCATTTAGCAACATGGCGAACATTCAGCCTCCAAAAAACTGTGATGTGCAATTGGGCGAGCGATGTAGAGCAGTCTACCAGATGTACATCTGAGATTCGTGAAGGAGAATAAAGACTCGCTGGAGCGCCGCGTGTGAGAAATCGTGGTCCATTGAATGTCAAGCGCTGCTAACCCGAGGCGGGCTGCTGTTGCGTCATGCAATGGAGCGTGCCGAGCCCTAGAACGAGATCGCGGCAAGCGACGCCGATGACTTCTCGGTCTGGGAAGAGCCTCGCAAGTGTGCACAGGGCGGCGCGGTCGTTCGGATCGTTGAAAGTGGGGACGATAACGATCTTGTTGGCGATATAAAAATTCGCATAGCTTGCAGGGAGGCGCTGCCCGGCAAAATAAACCGGGGACGGCATGGGGAGCGTTTCGATACGCAGCGGCTTGCCTTCTTGGTCCTTCATATTCTTAAGGAGAGAGAGATTTTCCTGAAGCGGTCCGTAGTTGGCGTCCTTGGAATCGTCTTCGGCCACGGTTACCACTGTGGTTGGGTCAACGAATCTTGCCAGATCGTCCACGTGGCCGTGCGTATCGTCCCCGGCGATTCCATTCTTTAGCCAGAGAACGTTTGCGATGCCGAAATAGTCTTTGAAAACGTCCGAGTAGTCCTCACGAGTAAACCCAGGATTGCGTTCCTGGGTTTTGCTCAGGAGGCATTCTTCCGTGGTGAGGAGAGTGCCTTTTCCATTTACATCGATGCTACCTCCTTCGAGAACGATGCGGCGCCCTTTGTGGATCGGTTGCCAGACGCGCCGTTTAAGTTTTTTGTTTGCCGCGGAAACCACGAGGGTGTCTTTCTTATGATTGCCATACTTCGCCCAGCCGTTGAATCGCCAGTGCGTGTAAGCGACTTCGCCGGAGGAATGCTTGACGCAAATGGGGCCAGAGTCGCGCATCCAACCGCGATCGGTAGGGATGCGGAAAAAATTCACGGCTGGGAGGTTCGCGCCAGACTTTCTCAAAATGGTTCGAACGCGCGATTCGGCGTCGCGATTTTCGACGAGCAGGTAAACGTTTTCGACCTGGGAAAGAAGGCGGACTATCTCCGCGAACGCCCAAGGAATCGGTGCAAATTTCCCTGGCCAATCAGTCAGTTCGTGTGGCCAGCCGAGCCAGGTCGCTTCGTGAGTCTCCCATTCGGCGGGCATGCGGAAACGAGCTGCGTAAGGCGTGGTTATAGTGGCCATGCGAGAGCAGAATTTAACACGGCGGCCGGTGAGGGCATACACTTCGGCGTAATGAGCAAATCATTCGCCCAACCAACGGCTCAAGATGGGGCCGTACGCGTCGATGCGCCGGTCGCGAAGGAATGGCCAATTCCGGCGCGTCTCTTCGCTTTGTGCTGGGTCGCATTCGACGACGAGGATTTCTTCTTTGTCGCTCGAGGCTTCTGAAATGATTCTGCCAAAAGGATCGGCAACGAATGAGTTTCCCCAAAATTCCAGGCCGGCGTCTCCTTTTTCCGGTTTTCCTTCGTAACCAACGCGATTGACCACGGCGACGTAAACGCCATTCGCGATTGCATGCCCGCGCTGAACCGTGCGCCATGCATCGAGTTGGGCGGCGCCGAACGCCAGCTTCTCGTGCGGGTGCCAGCCGATGCTGGTCGGATAGAAGATCACGTTCGCGCCGCGCAGCGCGGTGAGTCGCGAACCTTCGGGGTACCACTGATCCCAGCAAATCTGCACGCCAATGCGTCCGTAGGCGCTATCGAAATTGGGGAATCCGAGATCGCCGGGAGTGAAATAAAATTTTTCGTAATAAAGGGGGTCCTCCGGGATGTGCATCTTGCGGTATTTGCCGAGCAGGGAGCCGTCTGCGTCGAGGATTGCGCAGGTGTTGTGGTAAATGCCGGGAGCGCGGCGTTCGAAAAGAGAAGCGACTATGACGACCCTCCGTTCCTTGGCAATCTTGGCGAGCGCATCGGTGGCAGGGCCGGGAATGGGCTCGGCGAGGTTGAATAGATCGGCGTTTTCCGTGCGGCAGAAGTATTCGGCGCAGAATAGCTCGTCCATGCAGATGATTTGCGCGCCGCGCGTTGAGGCTTCGCGGATTTTGTCGATCGCGCGCGAAAGATTTTCTTCGGGATCGGTGGCGCTGCGCATCTGCACCAGGCCAATTGTGAACTTGTTTGCCATGAAATTTAGTTTATCATGCTCGTAGAAAAGAATTTGCAGCTCCGTTTTGTTCTTTCCTTCGGAGCGCATTTGTAATATCAATCGTTACCAAATTCGATGTTGTTGGCGTGGTGTGAGTCACGATAACCAGATCACAGCAATCATCGAGGAGAACAGATGGCAAAGCGGGAAGCAAAGACGGTGACGGGCCGCGTGCTGCACGATCCGGTGAAGGATAAGTTGCGGCCGATGTTTCCGATCGATCTTTCGAAATGCCGCACCATCGATGAATTGGTGCGCGCCATGGGCGACACGGCCTTTACCGGCCGGCAAATCGGCGACGCGGCTGACGTGCTGGAGATGATGGCGCGCGACAAAGAGTGTTTTGGAGTGCTGACTCTTTCCGGGGCGCTGACCGTGGCCAAGATGGGCCTGATTTTCTGCGATTTAATTGAGAGCGGCATTATAAAAGCGATTGTTTCCACCGGAGCGCTAATGGCGCACGGGCTTGTAGAAGCGACGGGACATTCGCACTTCCGATACGACCCCAGCAAAATGGACGACAAGACACTTTTTGAGGCGGGGTACAACCGCGTGTACGATTCGCTCGAGCCGGAAGTGAATCTGGACGCCGTGGAAGAAATGATGGATCACATCCTCAGCGAGTGGGATTCCGAGGAGGTCGTGAGTAGCTGGAGGATCCATCGCCGGATTGGGGAGGAACTCCACAAAAAAGCTCAGGGACGAGGAATCTTAAAGTCGGCCTACGAGCACAATGTGCCGGTCTTCGTGCCCGCCTTCAGCGACTCCGAACTGGGGATCGATTTCGCGCTGCACAAACTGGCGCGCTTGGGAGAGAAGCGTCCGTTGCTGCGATTCGACATGTTCGAGGACTTCGAGAAGTTCGCAGACATGATGCTCGCGACAAAACGGATGGGCATTTTCACCGTCGGCGGCGGCGTCCCGCGAAATTGGACTCAGCAATTTGGAGTGTATGCGGAATTGTTGGCGCGTCGCGGTTACAAGAAGATTCCGCTGAAGCGATACAACTACGGCGTGCGGATTTGTCCGGAGCCGGTGCATTGGGGTGGGTTGAGCGGGAGCACTTACACGGAAGCGGTGTCTTGGGGGAAGTTCGTGCCGCCTGAAGAGGGCGGGAAGTTTGCGGAAGTGTTTGATGATGCCACAGTGGCGCTGCCGCTGGTCGTCGGTGCTGTCCTGGATAGAATTGGTTATTTCAAGCGCGGCAAGTAACCTTACTCCGCCCACCGGGGTCGCAGTTGGAGAATTTACGGCAAGGCGGTGAAATGTGATTCTCCAGCAGTTCTATCTGAATTGCCTTGCGCATGCTTCGTACCTGATCGGGGACGAAGCGACTGGTACCGCTGTAGTTGTCGATCCCCAAAGGGATATTGACCGGTATCTCGAGTTTGCGGTCAAACACAATCTCAAAATCAAGCACGTGATCTTGACCCATCTCCATGCTGACTTTGTTGCCGGTCATCTGGAATTGCGTGACCGTGTCGGTGCGACGATCTATCTTGGGGAGAAAGCGAAGGCAGAATACAAATTCACTCCGCTGAGCGAGGGCAGTGCCATTCAATTCGGGGGTGTGCGGTTGAAGACCCTGGAAACGCCGGGTCACACTCCCGAATCCATCTCCTTGCTTGTCTACGATCTCCAAAAGAGCGAGAGCCAGCCTTATGCGGTGCTGACTGGCGACACCTTATTCATTGGCGATGTCGGACGCCCGGATTTGCGCGCGGCACTGGGTTGGTCTGCCACCGACCTTGGAGCGCTGCTGTTCGACTCCCTGCAAACGAAATTGCTCCCGCTGCCCGACGCGAGTTTGGTCTACCCGGCACACGGCGCCGGATCGCTCTGCGGGAAGGCCATCAGCAAGGAGACGGTATCGACGATGGGCGAGCAGCGGCGCCTGAACTATGCCTTGCAGCCGATGAGCAAACAGGCGTTCATCGAGCTGGTTACCGCCGACCAACCAGAGGCGCCGCCCTATTTCATTTATGACGCGGTATTGAACAGCAAAGAACGGACGACTCTGGATCAAGCGCTGGAGCAACAGCTGAAGCCGCTGGAGTTGGAGCGCGTACTGGCCCTAAAAGGGGAGGGTGCACAAATTCTGGACACGCGAGAGCCGGACGAATTCGCAACGGCGCATTTGGCAGGTAGCATCAATATTGGACTGAGCGGACAGTACGCCACCTGGGCGGGAACCGTGCTGGATCACGCGCATCCCATCGTCATCATCGCTGCCCCCGGACGCGAAAACGAATCAGCAGTTCGCCTTGGCCGAATCGGTTTCGATCACCTGGCCGGATATTTGCGGAACGGTTTGCGGAGTTTGGAAACCAGTCCCGACTTGATCGTTTTCACGGAACGGCTGAGTGCTCCATTCGCGGCGGAGCTTTTGTCCTCGAGCCAACCGCCGGTGCTCATCGATGTGCGAACTGCACGCGAGCGAGAGCAAAAAAAGATATCCGGGAGCTTGAGCTTTCCCCTGAATCACCTTTCGGAGCGAGCCGCGGAACTCTCGAAGAGCCGGGCTTTGTTGGTGCATTGCGCGGGGGGCTACCGCTCATCGATTGCCGCAAGCATTTTGCAAAATGAGGGGTTCGAACACGTGAGTGAAATTGCCGGAGGCCTGGCTGCCTGGGAGACAGCGAAGTTGCCCGTCAGCAGTGGTTAGCGGTGAGTCCAGCTGTTCGGTTTTTCAAAACGTGGCGATCTCCGCAGGTGTCAAACCGTTCTTGGCGCCGTGAGTGTCGTTGTGCCCAACGAAATTGATGCGGAATCGTAGAAATAGTTGAAAACCACAATTGAATTGAAAAGGGAATCAGAGAATTAGTCGTCTTCGCCGATTAGGATGGCCGCTCCGAGTACGGTAGTCCAAAGGCCGCGCTTATCTCCTACCGCCGATTGTGTAACATTCATCGTGCGCACAATTTTATTGGAAATGCGGTAGACCTCTTTTTTTTCGTCGAAACTCAGATCCGGATCAAACTCCACGTTCAGAGTTGTCGCCAGCATTTCCGCGGCAAGCTCTTCGGCGTATTCGCCGGCCACTTCTTCGGTTTCGCCGAAGGAATGATGCTCGGAAAGATAGCCGTACATCAGCTTATCGCTCGGAAGCGCCAGGCCGATGCTGGCGGCTATCAAGCGGTGCGCTTCCTTGGTGGAATTTTCGCTGATCACTGTGAACGCTACCTGGCCAGGCTTGATATGTTTCAAACCTTCGCTGCGGGAAATCAGTTTGCAGCCCGGCGGGAAAATCGATGAAACGCGGACGATGTTGCAAGCGGCGATGCCTGCATTGCGCAGGGCGAGCTCAAAGCTCGAAAGTCTTTCGCGATGTTTACCGACGCCTTTGGTGAGGAAGATCTTCTTAGCGACGAACGCCATGGTGCCGGGTTGTGGTGCCTCCGTGAGTTGGGTAAGTGCCGAAAATTTCTGCTGTGGAAAAATAACAAGAAGGTATTGCAGTGTCAAACTAATTCGGGGCTCTCTGGCTAGGCGTTGAGAAAGATGAACGAATTGTAACGCGTATCCTGCGTCCGCTTACGAATCGCCAGTTATGCGCTGGATGAGCTTGCCGAGTGGTTTGCAGAGCGCAAGGACTTTGCCCAACTCGTCGGCCGTAAAATCGGGGCCGGCGCTCACCACATCCGCACCTCTTCGGCTGACCTGTATGACCCCCACGACAACGTCGCCGGAAAGGATCGGCGCGCTAATCATCTTTTGGATGAGTTCCGAGCCCTCGGTAGTGATTTTCAAGCCCTCGAAGACGGTGGCGTGCCGGACGCTGGCAAAATTGTTGAGAATTTCCGGGCGGCTTTCGCGGGCCGTGCGTGCGGCGACGGAAAGCGGGCTCGAAAGCGGGATAAATCCCACCTGTTTGAGCGCTTCGGGGACCAGAAAGTGCAAGTGCCGCCAGCGATGAGAAACACCCATCAACGCGATCTCGTCCGGCTTTACACCTAGATTTTTTGCGATGCGTTCCGCAACGCTGGTGAGAGAGACCTGGGCGACGGCGGTAGCATCCGATTCGAGGGCGTTCGCGATCCGTTCGAGTTCTGTGGCGAGGCTGAGCTGTGCGGTCATGGGGTACCCGTTGGAAACGGGGAGGTGGCCTTGCGGGGGGGCTAGGCGGAAACCATCCGTCTAGCTTTCATTTAACCGGGAATCGATTCGCCGGGCAACGCATTTTCGTCATGCGCGTGTCCGAGAATAGAACAGGCTCGCTTGCATCATCCATTTCAACTGCCTATACTGAATTGGTCGCGAGAGTTCAGCGGCCATCGGCAACTCGTGCGGCGGAGAGGGCATGTCCGCAACGGCAACCCGGCCAGAATCCGACTATTTTCTTCGAAAGCTTCATTCTTTAACCGGCATCATTCCCATTGGCGCATTCCTGGCGGAACATTTCTGGTCAAACAGTTACGCGCTCGTCAGCGTGCAGCAATACGACGCGAAATCCCTTGAATTGCAAACCATTCCGTTCCGCTTGGCTGTGGAATGGCTGTTTATTTTCTTGCCTATGCTCTATCACGGTGGCTACGGGATTTACATCTGGCTGCACGGAAAGTCGAATGTGTCCGAATATCCCTGGGTAGGGAACTGGCTGTACACCTCGCAGCGGTACACCGGACTGGTTGCTTTCGCGTTTATCGGCTGGCATCTCTACTCTGAGCGTTGGCTGACGCACGGACGTTCCACCTACTCGGATGTACAAAGCTTGCTTCAGAATCCTTTTGCGCTGGCCTTTATGTTCGTTGGGGTGCTGGCTTCCTCTTTTCACCTCGGCGTGGGCATCTGGAATTTCTTGTGCAAATGGGGTCTGGCAGCCACCGCGAAGGCTCAGAGGGCGGCCGGCGCCTTCGGAGCCTTAGTGGGGATTTCTTTCAGTTTCGTTGGTGTTTTGATTGTTCTGAGTTTCTGGTTGAATTGGCATCCGTTTGATTCCTACTTGAAATGAGACAGCCGAAAATCATCGTCGTGGGCGGTGGATTGGCCGGCCTGATGGCCACGATTCGCGTGGCAGAAGCCGGCGTGCCCGTCGATTTGTTCTCCATTGTTCCCGTCAAGCGCTCGCACTCCGTTTGCGCGCAGGGCGGCATCAACGCCGCGAAAAACCAGAAAGGCGAAGGCGATACCACCTGGAAGCATTTTGACGACACGATTTACGGCGGCGACTTTCTTGCGAATCAGCCTCTGGTGAAACGGATGTGTGAGGCCGCGCCGGGGATTATCGATTTATTGGATCGCATGGGCGTGATGTTCAACCGGACCCCGGAGGGGCTGCTTGACTACCGGCGATTCGGCGGCACCCTCTATCACCGTACGGCCTTCGCGGGCGCGACCACCGGGCAGCAGTTGCTTTACGCCCTGGATGAACAGGTGAGGCGCCATGAAGCGGAAGGCCGTGTGAAGAAGTTCGAAGGGCAGACGTTTCTTTCCGCGGTTATCGACGAACTCGGCGTTTGTCGCGGCATTTGCGCCATGGACCTACGTTCCATGGAACTGAAGACTTATCCTGCGGATGCCGTCATCTTCTGCACGGGCGGGATTGGCGCCATCTTTGGCCGCTCTACGAATTCGGTTGTTTGCACTGGTTCAGCGCAGTCCGCGCTCTTTCAGCAGGGGGTTGATTACGCGAACGGCGAATTTATTCAGGTCCATCCCACCGCGATTCCCGGCGAAGATAAGTTAAGGTTGATGAGCGAATCGGCGCGCGGCGAAGGCGGGCGCGTCTGGGTGCCGAAAAACCCGGCTGACACCCGAGCCCCGCGAACTATCCCCGAGACGGAACGCTTCTACTTTCTCGAAGAGTGGTATCCGAAATACGGCAACCTCGTCCCTCGCGATATCGCCACCCGCGCGATTCATCGTATCGTGTATAAGGAAAAGCTTGGGCTTCGCGGACAGGCTGCGGTTTATCTGGACGTCACGCATATTCCGCGGGAAACACTGGACCGGAAGCTTGAGGGCATTCTGGAAATTTATGAGAAGTTTATCGGCGTCGATCCTCGCGAAGAGGCCATGAAAGTTTTTCCTGCGATGCACTACACCATGGGCGGCATCTGGGTAAACGCCGAGGATCAAGCCACAAACGTTCCTGGAATCTATGCGGCCGGAGAATGCGAATATCAATACCATGGCGCAAACCGGCTCGGTGCCAACTCCTTGGTCTCCTGCATTTTTGGAGGAGGCCTGGCCGGTCCTGCGGCTGTCAAGTACGCGCGAAATCTGCTGCAGGGTTGCGAAACGGCCTCCTCGAACGTCTACGACAACGAGCGCAAGCGTCAGGAGGAAAAGAATCACGCTCTGATATCCCAGGACGGCACGGAAAATCCCATGGCCATTTGGCGGGAACTCGGTGAACTGATGACCGAGTATGTGACGGTGACGAGAGTCAACAAGGACTTACTGGCTGCGGACGGGAAGATTCAAGAACTTCAGTCGCGTTACGGCAGGATCAACTTGAGTGATCGTTCGAAGTGGTCGAATCAGACTCTCAATTTCGCTCGCGAACTCGGCAACATGCTTGTCCTCGCGCGCGTCATCACGCTCGGCGCGCTGCAACGCAACGAATCCCGCGGTGCTCACTACAAGCCGGACTTTCCCGAGCGCGACGACGCAAACTGGCTGAAGACAACTCGCGCGAAATGGGTGAATGGAGAAATACAACTCACTTACGAGCCCGTGGACATTTCGCAGATTCCGCCGCGCGCGCGCCGCTATGACGCGGCAAAGTAGAACGGGTACACGGCGCTGGCATCTAGCGCTGAAGTTGAGGATCGGTTGTAAGGTTTTCTGAAGGACTTATGCCTGAAACCAAACACGTGATTGTGCGCATAAAGAGGCAGGTCAGCCCCAAAGGTGCGCCTTATTGGGAAGAGTTCGTCCTTCCTTGGCGCCCGGCCATGAACGTGATCATCTGTCTGCGAGACATTGCGGAAAATCCAGTGACTCGTGATGGAAAAAAAACCACGCCGATCACCTACGACTCAAACTGTCTCGAAGAGGTTTGCGGCTCTTGCGCCATGCTCATTAACGGCAAGGCGCGCATGGCGTGTTCGGCGCTTGTCGATAAACTGGAACAGCCTATTCGCATCGAACCCTTCTCGAAATTTCCCGTGGTTCGCGATCTGGCCGTAGACCGCCAGTTCATGTTTGAGAGCCTGAAGCGCGTCAAAGGCTGGATTCCGATCGATGGAACCTACGATCTCGGCCAGGGTCCGAGAATGGCTCCTGAAACGCAGCAGAAAGCCTACCCGTTGTCGCGCTGTATTTCCTGCGGAAGCTGCTTGGAGGTTTGTCCCCAGGTGAATTCCAACTCCGACTTCATCGGAGCGGCCATCATCAGCCAGGTCCGTCTTTTCAACATGCATCCCACGGGCGCGATGCACTCGAAGGAGCGCATCCAGGCGCTGATGGAACCGGGTGGCATCCAGGACTGCGCGAACGCGCAAAACTGTGTAAGAGCTTGCCCAAAGGACATCCCGCTTACCGAGTCCATCGCCGAAATGAATCGGCAAGCCTGGAAACAAGCGCTGGTTGGCTGGCTAATAGGGTAGAATCTCGCCACGCTTTTTCACCTGGAGGAGTACATGCGTCACTTGCGCGTATCGCTGTTTGCCTGTTTGATCGCCTTCGGCTTCGTGTTGCTTCAATCCGCGACGGGTGACGATATAGCCGACCGTGCGCGGAAGCTGCATTTCTCTTCGATCGTGCTGGACACGCACGACGACACCACCCAGCGTTTCTTCACCAAGAGTTTTGACCTCGGCAAGCGCAACCCCGATGGTTCTATCGATATACCTCGGATGCGCCAGGGCGGTATGAACGCGATATTTTTCTCCATCTGGATCGACGGCCGCATCATGGGTCCGCCCGCTATCAAGAAAGCACTGGATCAGATCGATGCCGTTCATCAGAACGTCATCAAGTATTCGAAGGACATGGTGTTCTGCAGGACTGCGGAAGAGGTTCGGCGTGCGCACGCCCAAGGAAAGATCGCCGCTCTTATCGGCGTCGAGGGCGGCCATATGATCGGGAACGACATCCGTATCCTGCGCACGTTCGGTGATCTGGGCGTGCGCTACATGACGCTCACCCATTTTTATAATGATGAGTGGGCGGATTCTTCCACCGCCAAACCGGAACACAACGGGTTGACGGATTTCGGAAAGGACATCGTACGGGAGATGAATCGGCAGGGGATCATGGTCGACATTTCCCACGTGTCCGACAAGACCTTTTACGACGCCCTGGACGTGAGCAAGGCGCCCCTAATCGCCTCACATTCTTCTTGCCGCGCTCTCTGCAATCATGTGCGCGACATGTCCGACGATATGATCAAAGCGCTGGCCGCGAAGGGCGGCGTGATTCAGATCAACTACGAAAAAAGCTTCATCGATCAGGCTTACAAGGACGCGCAGGACAAGCTGTCCGGCGGCGTGGTTGCCATGATGGATCAGATCAAGCAAGAGTGCGGCGAGGATGGAGAATGCGCGGAACGGAAGATGGGTGAGATGGAAAAGCAGGCCGTCGCCGAGGGTAAGCTGCCTCACGTAAGCTGGGAAAAAATCATCGACCATATCGATCATGTCGTGAAGCTTGTCGGCCCGGACCACGTTGGACTCGGCTCCGATTTTGACGGGGCGAACATGCCGGAGGGCATGGAAGACTGCACGCATCTGCCGCAGATTACCGAAGCCCTCATGCGCAAGGGCTACAGCGACGAAGACATCCGGAAAATTCTTGGCGGAAACCTGCTGCGCGTCATGGAAGCGAACGAGCGCGTCAGTCGCGAGATGCAGTCCGTGCAATAACACGTAATGAAGCCGTTGTACCTGCCAAACGTGTTCCTCGATGCAGCAGCGTGTCTTTTGGCGGGAATGGTGCTGGCGGGGGCGATGGGAGCGGACGGAATTTCAGAACGGGCAAAGCAGCTCCACTTCTCATCCTTGGTCGTCGATACGCATGCTGATACGACCCAGCGCTTACTGGACGGCGGCTTCGATTTGGGCGCCCCTAACGCCCTGGGTAGCATCGATATCCCGCGCATGAAGCAAGGCGGACTGGGGGCCATTTTCTTATCGATTTGGATCCCGAGCAAGATCACCGGGCCGGAGGCAGTGAAGAGAGCGCTGGACCAGATCGACGCCGTTCGCGTGCAGGTTCACAAACATTCCAACGATCTGATCTTCGCCACAACGGCCGCAGAAATCCACCAAGCCCATAAGCAGGGCAAAATCGCCGCTCTCATCGGTGTCGAGGGCGGCCATATGATCGCCGGCGACCTCAGCGTGCTTCGCGTTTACGCGGCGTTGGGCGCCCGTTACATGACGCTTACGCACACCGGCAACGTGGATTGGGCGGACGCTTCCACGGATAGACCCGCGCACAACGGGCTTACCGACTTCGGCAGAGATGTCATCCGGGAGATGAATCGCTTGGGGATGATTGTGGACGTCTCCCACGTGAGCGACAAAACGTTCGCGGATGTCCTGGCGGTCAGCAAGGCCCCCGTTTTTGCTTCGCACTCTTCCTGCCGGGCAATTTGCGACGCCCCGCGCAACATGACCGACGACATGATGCGTGCACTGGCTGCCAAGGGTGGCGTGATCCAGATCAACTACCACGTCGGTTTTTTGAGCCAGGAATTTAGGAATGCCGAGAAAGCTCATCCCGAATGGGACAAAGCCATAGCACTCGAAGTGCAGAACCGGTGCGGTAACCGGGAAGGTTGTCAGTTGATCGAAGGTGACCGGATCACGCGGGAATATGTGATGCGAGGCGATTTGCCTCGAGTCGAATGGACCAAGATCGTCGAGCATATCGACCACGCCGTGAAGGTAGCCGGCATCGACCACGTCGGCTTGGGTTCTGATTTCGATGGCGCCAACATGCCCTTCGGCATGGAAGATGTGACCAGGCTGCCGCAAATCACGCAAGCCCTTCTGGAGCGAGGCCATTCGGAGGATGACGTAAGGAAGATTCTCGGCGAGAATACACTTAGGGTCATGGCGGAGGTCGAGCGCGTCGGCCATCAACTGGGCGCCGGGAAATAACTGCTCGCCACCGATTGCATTTGATACTTCGAATTCCAAGGGGAGAGAAAAGAGCTATGCGAAAAATTCAGTGGATCGCCGTTGGGGCGTTAGCGTGCTTTGTTGCCATGCCATGCAGTCAGGCCCAGGCGCAAGAAGCCAAGCCACCGGCAAAGCCGAAATCTGCCGCAGGCGGGACGACTGGTCATCACTCTACAAGCCTGTATGACCGCGTGCTCCTTCGCCCGGCGCTTCTCACTGCGAAAGCTCCTGCGACATATCAGGTGAAGTTCATCACTACCAAAGGAGATTTCGTTATTACGGTGACGCGCGCCTGGGCGCCGCTCGGCGCGGACCGTTTCTACAATCTGGTCCGCCACCATTTCTATGACAACACAAGTTTCTTCCGCGTCCTGAAGGGATTTGTCGTGCAGTGGGGCATCAGCGCTTATCCTCCTGTGTCCGCGGCCTGGTCGCACGCTCCCATCAAGGACGATACGGTTGTGCAGAGCAATCTGCGCGGATACCTGACGTATGCGATGGGCGGACCGAATACGCGAACCACCCAGGTCTTTATCAACCTTGTTGACAACAAGCGGTTGGACGGCCTGGGATTCGCCGCATTTGGCCAGGTTACCGAGGGCATGGACGTCGTGGATTCTTTGTACTCGGGCTATGGCGAGGGTGCCCCGGATGGCAAAGGCCCCGCACAGGACACTATCGAAAAAACCGGAAAACCCTATTTGGACAAGGATTTCCCTCTGCTCGACTTTATCAAGACCACTTCCTTGATCGTTCCGGAGCACTCGGCCCCCGCCAAAGCAGCCCCTGCTCCGAAGGAAAAGCCGGCCTCTGGCAAGCCGTAAAACATTTGTCGCGGCCGCCGATTACTTTTTTCGATGTTATGCATCTAAAGATTGTGACACTCTTTTTTTGACTTGGAGCGGACCGCGAGGTACTCTCAGTTTTCATGATGACTTCCTGCCAGATGATGTGTTGTTGCTGCGCGCGCAACGCTGCGTGTCGCATGTTACTCATCTCTGGCCAGAGGAGTTTCCGGACTTAGTCGTTATTTAGGATTCCAAGTTCCGAAGCCCACGTCGCCAGAGTTTCAGGCAACGTGGGCTTTTTGTTTTTGGCTCCGGGACGCGGGACAGGTGGTGCTGTAGTGACTGAAATCAAGGAAACGAAAGCGCAACGCATCGAGCGGCTGAAGCGCGAAAAGAATGCCTGGGAGCATTTCAGCGAGATCCGCGAGTTTGCCGCCAAAGGTTACGACGCGATCCCGCCGGAGTGGTTCAGCACATATTTCCGGACCTGGGGTGTTTACACGCAGGGCGATGGCGCTGGTGTCACTGGAGGGACCGGCGGAGAAGGCAAAAGCACGCCATACTTCATGGTGCGCATTCGAATCCCCAACGGGTTGCTTCGCAGCGAGCAGGTTCGCGCCGTTGCTGACATCGCGGAACGGTACGCGCGAGGCGTCGCCGATATTACCGTCCGGCAGAATTTCCAACTGCACTGGGTAACACTCGAATCACTGCCGGAAGTGCTCGAAACGCTGTGGCGCGTAGGCTTGACAACCACCGGCGCTTGCGGGGACGTTGCCCGCAACATTACCGGCTGTCCCGTCGCTGGCCTCGACGCCGAAGAGATTGTGGATGCTTCGCCTCTTGCGCTGGCCATCGACAGGGAACTGGGAGGCGCGGCGGCGTTCTATAACCTCCCACGCAAATTCAAAATCTCCATCACCGGTTGCCGAAGCTGGTGCTCGTATCCGGAGATCAATGATGTGGCATTCACTGCCACCGTTCGAAAGCGAACTGGCGCGAACGAAATCGGGTTTTCTCTTCGCGTTGGCGGCGGGCTTTCGACCGATCCGCACCTCGCCGTTCGTTTGAATGCCTTCATCCGCTGGGAACAAGTTGTGCCCGTGGCTCGCGGCGTCGCGGAAATATTTCGCTCCAGCGAAATTCTTCGGCAGAGCAGGGAAAAGGCTCGCCTCAAATTCCTCTTTTTGCGGCAAGGTTGGACTTCGGAGAGCTTTTTGGAAGAGCTGCAGCGGCAGATCGGTTTTTCTCTCGGCCCCGCAGAACCTGAAGACGTGCCAGGGGATCTGCACCGCGACCACGTTGGCATTCACGCTCAAAAACAACACGGGCTTTCCTACGTCGGCGCATCCGTGCTTCGCGGGCGCATCACTCCTCACCAATTGCGCACGGCGGCGGAGCTGGCGGATCGATACGCCGACGGCCACATTCGAACAACCACAATGCAGAACCTGCTGATTGTCAACGTGCCGCAACGCCATGCGGCCGCGCTCGCCCATGAGCATGAAGTTGCTGCCCTGCCGGTGCAGGCCTCGGTGTTCGCGCGCGGAACCGTGGCCTGCACGGGCTCCGAATTCTGCAAGCTCGCTCTCACGGAGACCAAGAGTTTTGCGCGCTGGCTCACGCGGGAACTCGAAGAACGTCTGCCCGGATTTCAGGAACAGCTGCGGCTCAACATAACCGGCTGCCCGAATAGTTGCGGGCAGCATTGGATCGCGGATATCGGCATCGAAGGCAAGAAAATCAAAGTCGACGGCCGGATGGTTGATGCGTACTACTTCTGCGTGGGTGGAAGCGTTGGCCAGTTTGCTTCTATTGCGCGGCCGGTTGGATATCGCTGCGCCGCTGCGGATGTACCCGACGCCATTGAGCGGCTGCTCTCGACATTTAACGACCGGCGCTCGCCCGGTGAAAATCTGCGGGTTTTTCTCTCGCGCCATTCGAATGAAGAGATTCGCGCGATTCTTGCGGGGAGCGAGGTCGAACCCGTCGAGCGGGATCTTTCCCTGGGACCTGTACCGCAGGGAGTCGAGAACTGAAATATGAGCCTTTTCCCGATTTTCGTGAAGCTGGAAGGACGATTGGTCGTTGTCGTTGGCGGCGGGAGCGTCGCGGAGGCGAAGATCTCCGGCGTGCTGAGCACTGGAGCACGCGTTCGAGTTGTGGCCCCTTCCATCACGCCTCGGATAGCCGAGTGGGTGCGATTCGGGAAAATAGACTGGCTGCCGAAACTCTTTGAGTCCTCGGACCTCGACGGAACGTTCCTCGTGATCGCGGCCACTTCTACGTCAGGTGTGAACGGAGCTGTTTTTCGCGAGGCCGAAGCGCGCGGCATCTTGTGCAACGCCGTCGACGACATCGCGCATTGCCATTTCTACTACGGTGCGGTCGTGCAGCGCGGGGATTTGCAGATTGCCATCTCCACGAACGGCAAAAGCCCGGCGCTGGCGCAGCGGCTTCGTCAGGAGCTCGAATCGCAATTTGGCCCGGACTATGAAGTGTGGCTTGAATGGCTTGGTGCCGCTCGCGATGTTTTGCGCGCCAGTGGTTCGAGTGCCGACTCGACGAAGAAATTGCTGCATGAGTTGGCCAGCCGTCCGATGTTCGAACAATTTCGTCGGCAGGCCACGCGACGGCCCGGCCATCGAGGGGCGGCGTAATGGGGAGAGTTTACCTCATTGGCGCTGGCCCCGGCGATCCGGAGCTGCTGACACTCAAAGCAGCACGGGTCTTGGCCGAGGCCGATGTCGTGCTTCATGATGCGCTGGTAAGCCGCGAGGTGCTGGCGAGGATTTCCCCGCGCGCGGAGGTGATCGACGTTGGGAAACGCTGCGGAAGAAAATTATTTACCCAGGATGAGATCAATGCACTCCTCGTCAGCTGCGCCGCCTCCTACGACGTCGTGGTGCGCCTGAAGGGCGGCGATCCCTCTCTCTTTGGGCGCGCGGGCGAAGAACTCGAAGCGCTGCGCCGATCCCATGTCGAGTTTGAGATCGTCCCCGGCGTGACTGCCGCGTTAGCTGCTGCTGCCGCTGCGGGCATTTCGCTGACGGACCGCCGAGTGGCTTCGCAGGTTTTGTTTACAACCTTTTCTCGAAAGCCGGACGGAAATGCAATCGATTGGGGTTCTCTTAATCCTTCCACTACGCTCGTCATTTATATGCCCGGTCCTGATTACGCGGCTGTTTCGCAGCGGCTGACGGATGCTGGTCTTCCCGCCGATTTACCTTGCGTGCTGGTTACTTCCGCTTCAGGCGCCCATCAAGAGGTTCGCTGGAGCAGCGTCGGTGCCCTCGCCGGCGAAGTAAACCTTTCAGCCCCCGCGCTGATGATCGTTGGGCGCGTGGCCGCAAATCAAATTCGCGAACTGGAAGAAACATTCTGGCGTCGCGAAAGTGGCGAGAGAGGTTTGAAAACTGTCTCTGTTAGCTAGCGACATAAGAATCCGGAGTGAACAGATGAGTGCTCAAGAAAACACAATTCAGGTCAAGAAAACAAGGCGCATCTCGTCAGACACCTGGGCCGTAGTCCTGGCTTTGCTTGCCGCCCTGTTGGTCCGCATGGGTGTCTTCAAGCATGTCCCCTGGTGATCGCTGAGCGCACGAAATCGATCAGGGCAGGGAGTCACGCTTCGATACCTCGCGAGCCCCGGAATTTTTCTTTGACAATTAGATACCCAAAACGCTTACCAACTCCCGGACCGATGAAGCGGACTTCTGCAGCGCGGCATTTTCTTCCGCCGTGAGCTTGATCTGTATAATTTCCTCCGCTCCGCCCGCCCCCAGCTTCGCGGGCACGCCGACAAATAGCCCTTTTATTCCGTACTCCCCATCCAGATACGCCGCGCACGGCAAAATCTTCTTTTTGTCCTTCAATATCGCTTCCACCATCTCTACCGCCGCCGCGGACGGCGCGTAGTACGCCGAGCCGGTCTTCAGCAGGTTGACGATCTCCGCTCCGCCCTTCCGTGTGCGCTCAACGATCGCGTCGATGCGCTCTTTCGGCAGCAAATCCGGTAGCGGAATCCCCGCGACCGTTGAGTACCTCGGCAGCGGCACCATATCGTCGCCGTGCCCTCCGAGCACGAACGAGTGCACGTTTTCAACGCTCACCTTGCATTCCATCGCAACAAACGAGCTCATGCGCGCCGAATCCAGCACTCCGGCCATTCCCAACACGCGATTCTTCGGAAAGCCGCTCACTTTGTATGCCGCCTGCGCCATCGCGTCCAGCGGATTCGTCACCACGATGATGATGCATTTTGGCGAGTGCTTGACGATTTGCTCAACCACCGCCTTCACCACGTCGTAGTTCGCCTTGAGCAGGTCATCCCTGCTCATCCCGGGCTTTCGGGGAAATCCCGCAGTGATAACCACTATGTCGCTTCCCGCTGTTGCGCTGTAGTCGCCGCTCGCCGTGGAAATCCCTGCCGCTCGCGAATCCGTCCGCGTGATCGGCCCCGATTCCAGCATGTCCAGCGCCTTGCCTGCCGGTGGCCCGTCCAAAATATCCGTCAGCACCACATCGGCCAGCTCCAGATCAACAATCCTCTGCGCTGTCGTCGACCCGACAAATCCTCCGCCTACGACCGTTACCTTTTTTCTGCTCATCTCTCGAATTGTTTCCTCTCCGAAAAAGAATCAACAAATTCAGGCTTAGAGAATGCATGGAGCGCGGAAGCGAAGGCCCGCCGCCGAGTGCGCGCTTTATCCACAGGCAGGGTTCTTTCTTTCCTGTACAGCGTAGAATTCCTTACCTCGCCACGGCCGTTCCTTGCATATTCTCGATTATCGCTGTTGCATACGCCGCCGTGCCCACCTTAGTGGCGCCGGGCATGAGCCGCTCCAAATCGTACGTCACCCGCTTCTGTTGAATTGTCCGCGCGATGCCGTCTTCGATCAGCTGTGCTGCCTCTTTCCAGCCGAGAAACTCGAACATCATCGCTCCAGAAAGCATCAATGAGCTCGGGTTTATCACGTCCTTGTCCGCGTACTTCGGCGCCGTCCCATGCGTTGCCTCAAACACGCCGAACCCATCTCCGATATTTGATCCGGGCGCCATTCCCAGGCCTCCGACCTGTGCCGCGCAGGCATCCGACAGATAATCTCCATTGAGGTTCGGTGTCGCCAGGACGCTGTATTCATCCGCGCGCAAGAGCACCTGTTGAAAAACGGAATCCGCGATGCGGTCGTTGATCATCAGCTTCTTCTTCCATTGTCCCTTGCCGTGCGTCGCGTAAATTGAGTCAAGCGTCTGTTTGACCTCGCCGCATATCGCTTTCACGAACGCATCCGTTGCCTGTTCTAGGCCCGGCTCAATCAGTGCGGCGTTTTTCTCGATGCTCAGTCCCGGATTTTTATCCAGGTTGTCGAGAATCCAGCTCTCGCGTTCGGTCACAGTTTCCGCCCGAAATTCCTCGCGCGCCAGGTCGTATCCCCAGTCCCGGAATGCGCCTTCGGTGAATTTCTGAATGTTGCCTTTGTGCACGAGCGTCACGCTTTTTCTGCCGTGCGCCAGCGCGTATTTGATTGCCCTCCGCACCAGCCGCTTTGTTCCCGTAGGCGAAATCGGCTTGATCCCCACACCGGAATCCCATCGAATCTGCTTCTTCCCATCTTTCAGCATCTCGTGATTCAGAAACTCGAGCAGCTTCTTCACTTCCGGCGTGCCGGATTTCCACTCGATTCCGATGTACACGTCTTCCGTATTCTCGCGAAAAATTACGATGTCCATCTTCTCCGGATGTTTCACCGGCGAGGGCACTCCCTGGTAGTAGCGCACCGGCCGCTCGCACGAATACAAGTCGAGGAGCTGGCGCAGCGCCACGTTCAGCGAGCGAATCCCGCCACCCACCGGCGTTGTCAACGGTCCCTTGATTGCCACGCGAAAATCGCGAATCGCCTCGACCGTTTCGTCAGGCAGCCATTCTTTGAATGTGTTGAAGGCCTTCTCTCCCGCAAAAACCTCAAACCAGGCGATGCTCCTCTTCCCGCCATACGCATGATCCACGGCCGCCTCAAATACTCGTCGCGAAGCTTTCCAGATGTCGCGGCCGGTGCCGTCTCCTTCGATGAACGGGATGATTGGTTTGTCCGGCACTTGCAGTTCGCCGCCGCTGTAGCTGATCGGCTTGCCTCCCGCAGGCACCGCTTGCCCGTTGTAAGAATTCTTCATGGATTGGGTCCCCTTGTGTGTGCGAAATGTGCCCATCCGCTGCACCGGAGTGCGTTCTGGGGCGCATGCGAATCCTAAAAGATAGCACAAGCGGAGATTGGACAAAAGTTGCGCGCGAATACTGCTTGTAGCTGAATTGTGCTTTTGCGCCGCGCGTTCTTTCGTTTTTTCTGTCAATGCCGGTACCATGGATGCGCTACGGGGTGAACAGACGGCATGACTTCGGTTAAATTCACTGACGGTGGCCTTCCGCGCCGGAATTCCTCGTGGTCCGCGCGGGCGCTTTTTGTGGCGATCGCCGGAACCATGCTGTGGCTCGGCGGTTGCGGGCCCGTCGTGAGCGTAAGCGCTCTCCCGAGTCTCCCTGCCGTTGACGCCGATGGCCCTCCAGCGGAGTCAATTCCGGTCTTGAACGTGCGAATCGTCAAAGTCTTTCCGCACGATTCCAAAGCGTTCACTCAGGGCCTCGAATTCTATGGCGGTTTTCTCTATGAAAGCACCGGCCTCAAGGGGCATTCCTCCCTTCGCAAAGTAGCCATCGCCCAAGGACATGTGTTGCAAAGCGTTTCGCTCGCCCCGGAATATTTCGGTGAAGGTTTGACCATCTTTGGCAAAAAAATTTATCAGCTGACCTGGCTATCGAAGACCGGCTTTATCTATGACCTGCGTTCGTTTCGAAAAACGGGTGAATTTCATTACGAATCCGAGGGTTGGGGCCTGACCCACTACGATCAGTCTCTGATCCTGAGCGACGGCTCGAATCAGCTTCAATTCATCGACCCAGCCACTTTTCGTGTTCAGCGCAGGCTGGAAGTTTATGCGGGAAGGGAAGCAGTCGCGAATTTGAACGAACTCGAATACATCCGCGGCATGATTTACGCCAACATTTGGCACTCACCGCGCATTGCACGAATCGATCCGCACACCGGTCGGGTAGCGGCTTGGATTGATTTGAGGGAAATTTCCGCTAAAGAACAAGTGGAACCAGAAGCTGTTTTAAATGGAATTGCCTATGACGCCGATGGCGATCGGCTGTTCGTCACGGGCAAGAATTGGGCCCATCTGTTTCAGATAAAAATCGAAGAAAAATAAGGAGCGCAACGCACTGCGTCGGCCGAGCGCGTCTCGCATCCTGGAACAACTCTAGAACATGTTCCAGAGGTACTGGTTGTAAACCTCGTGGTGGTACTGCACTTCGGGCGCCTTCACAAATGTGCCCAAGGCTCGCGGGCAGCGATCAGCGGCCGCCCGTTTGAGATCGGCGTAGCGGCCCTTTACGTCCGCTCCGAACAGTTTGGTTGTCCAATCGGCCTTCTCGAAGTTTTCCAACGCCGTGTAAATATTGTCTGGCAGGTATCGTTCCGCCGAGCGTAGATTCTTGATCTTCGCCGTCTCGCCATCCAACCCTGTTTTGAATATCGAGTACATCACCATGTACGGATTTGAGTCGGGAGCTACCGCGCGCACTTCTGTTCGCATGCTGCGCTCATTGCCGATAGGGATGCGCACCATGGCGCCGCGATCCGTTGGCGAAGCTTTGAGCTGGTTGGGTGCTTCGAAATGCGGGTCCAGGCGGCGGAATGCATTGACGCTTGAATTGAGCAGCAGACAAATATCGTTTCCGTGAGTCAGAATGCGGTCCACAAACTCCCAGCCCATTTTGCTCAGCTGCTCTTCGCCCTTCGGTTCCCAGAAAAGGTTTTTCCCGTCCTTGCTGACCGAGACGTTGGTGTGCATTCCGTTGCCATTCACGCCCACGACAGGCTTCGGCAGGAAACTCGCCGTGAAACCCAGGTTCGTTGCCACTTGGCGGCAGATTAATTTGTAAAGCTGGATCTGGTCCGCGGCCTGCACCACTTCGCCATATCCATAATTGATTTCGAACTGCGACGGCGCCACTTCCGGATGATCCTTCTCGTTTTGAAAACCCATGGCGCGCTGTACTTCCGCGGTCGTGTCGATGAACGTCCGCAACGGGTCGCCAGGAAGGGAATGGTAATAGCCGCCGGTATTCACGTACTCGAACTTTCCCGTTTCGTGGTAACGGCGCTCGGCGTTTTCGCCCTTAAAAAGAAAACCTTCGATCTCATTGGCGGCGTTGAGCGTGTAGCCTTTCTTTTCGTGTAGCTGGCCGGCATAACCTTTCAGGACGCCGCGAATGTCACCGGCGTACGGCGAACCGTCTTTGTCGATGACGTGGCCGAAAACCAACACCTTGCCTGAGCCGAACACGTCGGCGGGACCCCAATAAAACGAAGGCCAGTCCATCGCCAGGCGTAGATCGCTCTCCCGCTGCGCCGTGAAGCCGCGGATCGAAGAACCGTCGAACGTCAGGTTGTCCCAACTCTTGATCAGGAACTTCTTGTCATAGTCCAGCATGTGCAGGCGGCCTTCGAGGTCGCTGAAAAGGACGGTGACTGCCTTGATGCGCTTCTCGTCCGTCAGGTACTTGATTCGCTCTTCCTGCACTTTGTGCGCGGCAACGCGGTTCTTACGCTGCTCTTTCGCCTTCAGGTTCAGTTCTTCGAGTTCGTCATAGGAAAGAGCAAGAAAATTACGCAGTTCGTTCAACATGAATCTCCTCGAAATCAGATGAAGTGGAATCTGGCGATGAAATGAGGGGCATCCAGGTGCTGACCATCGGCCCGTAGGTTATCGCGCCGCTATCGCGACCGTCAAATCGAAAAATCATTTTGCCTCATCGAAAAATTGAATCGAGAGGAGGACAAATTGTCCGGTCGCGTGAAACTGCCGCTTTCTAATCGTAATACTCTTGCCCCAGGTGCGTAATCAACTCTTCGCCCATCATCCAGCGGAGCGTGTTTTTCAGCTTCATCGATTGGATGAACAGATCGTGCTCGGGGTAAAGGCCCGGAGCGCTCATCGGCGATTTGAAGTAGAAGCTCAGCCACTCCTGGATACCCTTCATTCCGGCCCGTTGAGCAAGGTCAAGAAACAACACCAGGTCCAGCACCAGAGGGGCGGCGAGGATGGAGTCGCGGCACAGAAAATCCACCTTGATCTGCATGGGGTAGCCCAGCCAGCCGAAAATGTCGATGTTGTCCCAGCCTTCCTTGTTGTCCCCGCGCGGCGGGTAATAGTTGATGCGCACCTTGTGGTGCATCTTTCCGTAAAGCATCGGGTAAAGCTGCGGCTGCAGAATATATTCGAGCACGCTGAGTTTGGACTCTTCCTTGGTTTTGAAGGAGCCCGGATCTTCCAGGACTTCTCCGTCCCGGTTCCCGAGAATGTTCGTGGAGAACCAGCCGTCCAATCCCAACATGCGCGCCTTGAAGCCCGGTGCGAGGATCGTCTTCATCAGAGTCTGGCCGGTCTTGAAGTCTTTCCCGCAAATGGGAACGCCGTGTTCCAGAGCGAGCTGCTGAATCGCGGGAATATCCACGGTCAGATTCGGCGCGCCATTGGCAAACGGAACTCCGCTCGTCACGGACGCCCAGGCGTACAGCATCGAAGGCGCGATGGCCGGATGGCTGGACTTCATGGCCTCCACAAATTTTTCCGGCGTCGAATGAACGTCCTCCGGTTTTATGAAGACTTCCGTCGAGCCGCACCAGCAAGTCACCATGCGCGAAACGCGCTTGGTCTTGCGGAAATTCTCGATGTCCTCCTTGATTTTGAGCGCCAATTCATACTTATTTTTCGCTTTCTTGATGTTCGGGCCATCGAGTTTCTTCACGTACTCATGGTCGAACGCGGCTTTCATCGGCTTGATGCCGGAAAGAAAAGTCTTCACCTTGTCGAGGTGCTGCGGATTCAGGACGCCGGCATTTGCCGCGGACTCATAGGCGTTATCGCGAAAAATATCCCACCCGCCGAACACGATGTCGTTCAAATCCCCGAGCGGGACGAACTTCTTGATCAACGGCGAACGGCCCTCGGTGCGCTTGCCGAGGCGGATGGTTCCAAGTTGCGTGAGCGATCCGACTGGCTGCGCCTTTCCTTTTCGTACCAGTTCAACTCCGGCCATGAAAGTGGTGCTGACGGCGCCCATGCCTGGAGTCAGGATCCCGAGTTTTCCCTTTGGCGGCGCGATTTTCGCAGGCTTTTCCATGCAACTCCTCGTTCACAAGGATTTTTGAGTAGTCTCGGCGAGACGGATGGTAAGCGCCCGCCAAACAAACCAGTAATGATGAGCGAAGAGAGACGGATTTGCAAATTTGAGCTCAACCAAGAGCGCGGCTGTGCAGCTCACACTCCTCGTAGCCCCTGTCCGCTGCCATCTGGGCTCGAGGTGCCCCGAGGCAAAATCAACTTCGCTGCTACTTTGGATTCGATCCGTCAGCCGGCAGGTGCCGGCTCCGCGCGCGAGACTTCGTAGCAATCAAACTGCACGCCCACACCCACCTCTCCGTGGGGTGAATCAACGCGCTCCACGCGCACGACGTGGCCAGTGCACCTCCACTCCGTCGTCGCCTCAGCGGTAATTTCCTCGGGCATTTTCAAGAAGATTTCTACTGTCTCGCCTTCCCGGATATCCGAGTTCGTTGCGAAGAAGACCCCGTATTCCGAAAGGTTAAGCGATTCCGTTCTCTGTTCAGGCACTGTGGATTTCCAGATGCGTACCCGCAGGGGCGTCTTGAATTTGAATCGTCGCGACACACGCCGGTCTGAGCTGGATATTTTCATACTTAACTCCGTGCACCAGGGGGAGGGATGGCACAGTTGCGAACCACGAGAGGGCCCTAAGCGTAAGTGAACTCTGTCCAATTAGAATGTGCAGTTTTGAACACTTTCGCACATTAGTTTGCGGGACTGAGCATGATCTCTTCATGAAGGAGGTAGAGGCTCATTCTGACGAAACTCTAATCGGGCAGTCAATCTCCTGCCTACGAGTCATAATCCCCATGCTCGCTTCCGCTGGCGGGATATCTCCGCATGAATGGCAATGTTGCAGTTACAAAGCGGTCCCTCGGAATTGCCCCGGGCCGCGGCCAGCCCTGCGGAGTCTGGACGCGCACTGCGAGAGTGTCATCGGCTGTAGTCGTTTTGGTCAAATGCTCGCAACCCAAAACTAGGCACTTGCCTTTGGACGGGTTAGAGTTATTCAAATTGCGGCTGGCAGCCGCAGCGGAGGAAAACCTGATGAGGGTGATCAATCAATCTGTGAAATTCTTGATTTTGCTGTTTGTCTTCTCGGCCGGCGTTATGCTCTTCAGTCCGGGCTTCGCCGCCCAGGATGAGGGCTGGCAGATCACGCGGGCCGACTATGGATTCAGGTCACAGCGGAACGACGTCACGGACATCTTGCGAGACTTGATTTCTCGCGGCGGCGTAAACGGCCGCGTAGCGGTAAACAATCAAACCATGGGCGGTGACCCGGCTGTTGGTAAAGACAAGTCTCTTCGCATCTTCGCCCGCAACCGGCGAAACGAGGAGCGCGAGTTTGACTATAGAGAAGGCGGTTTTATCGATGCGGCCATGTTCGTCGTGCGTCGTGATGACCGCGACGACCATCGTGGTGACCGTGACGGGGGCGATCGTGATCATGACCGCCGTGAAGCACGCAGTCTAATCATTATCCGTGGCTTTTATGGTGTGCAGGGACGAACGGCCAACGTCACCGATCAGCTCCAGTCCATGGTGCGCAACGGCGTCTTGGAGCTCTTTGTGAACAACGCCAATCTCGGCGGCGATCCGGCTATCGGGGCTGACAAGGTTCTGATCGTGGTTTACAGTTACCGCGGCCAGGAACAAGCCACAGCCGTTCACGAAGGCAACCGCCTAGTCATCCCCTGAGAATTCTTTAAGCGATCAGTGCCTTTTCGAACTTGGTCTCTCGCTGCGGGGCGTGCACGAAGCTCAGAACCAGCCGCTGCGGTACGCTATCCACCAACTTGCATAACCGATCGGAATAGTCGCGAATACCGCCCACCAAAAGGGCAGCGCTACGTCCGCCACTAAACCCAATCCGCCAAACGTCAGCCAAAAAATCTTTTTTTGCACAATTTCATTTTAGCGGGAACAAGCACCGCAGGGGCCGCCTCGGTTCGCGGTTTGCTGTCTTTATAAATACAAGTGGACTCAGCTCTTCTTTTGTTCCAGTTCTGCCCATCGGGCATAAAGCTTATCGATAAACTTCCTCGCCTCGTCGAGCTTCAGGGACGCGCTATGAAGCTTCTGTCCGTCGCTTGCGATTGCCGGATCATGCAACTCAGCCTGTTTCAACTGAAGTTCTTCTTCCGCGTTTGCAATGCGTTCTTCCATGCCCTCCAGCTCGCGCGCCTCCTGGTAGGAAAGTTTCCTCTTCTCAGGGGCTTTCGTCGTTGCATCGGAAACGATTCGCGAGTTTGCAGCGACCATCGAGGATTTGATTTGCTCTCTTTCTTTCTGCCGCGACTCCAGCCAATCCTCCCATTGCAAATAATCGGCAAAACGCTCGATTCCGCCCAATCCATCGAACCCCAGGACTATTGTGGAAACACGGTCCAGCATATAGCGATCGTGCGTCACCAGGACCAACGCTCCGTGAAACTCGAGCAGGCTTTCTTCCAATATTTCAAGCGTCGGGATGTCCAGATCGTTCGTCGGCTCGTCCAGCAGCAACACGTCTGCCGGTTGAAGCATAAGTTGCGCGATCAGCACCCGGGCGCGTTCTCCTCCGGAGAGCATTCCTACGCGGCGGTTTAGGTCTTCCCCGGAAAACAGAAATCTCGCCGCCCACGAAGCCACATGAATTACCCGCTCCTGATAGATCACGGCATCGCTGTCCGGCGCCAGCGCCCGCCGCAACAGCAAATCCGGGTCGAGTTCGCGGTTCTGATCGAAATAAACGACGTGCAGCGGCTCCGCTTTGCGCAGTTTGCCTGCCGCGGGAAGAAGTTCGCCCCGCAGCAAGCGCAGGAGCGTCGTTTTGCCGCTGCCGTTTGGTCCCACCAGCCCAACGCGCATTCCCGAAGTCACTGAAAAGTTGAAATTCCCGAAGAGCACGCGCTCGCCGATGGCGCAGTTCACCCCCTCCAGTTTGATCAATTGCTTCGTCTGCCGGTCCGTAGCGGAAAAATCGATTTGCGCTGTTCTCGCACTGCTCCTGCTCTTCATCTCCGCGAGCTCGCCGATCATCTTGTGGGCTTTGTCGATTCGCGCTTTTGCTTTCGTCGCCCGGGCTTTCGGCCCGCGTCGCAGCCACTCGATTTCCGTATGCACGCGGTTTTCCAGCGCCTCCTGCCTGTTCCTTTGCGCGTGCAGGTGCTCCTCTTTTGCTTCCAGAAATGTGCTGTAGCTTCCCTTCACGCGCAGCGCGCCGTCCTCATAAGCGCGGTCGATCTCAACCATTTCGTTGCTCACATTCTCAAGAAAGTAGCGGTCGTGGCTCACCACAACGCTCGCAAAGTTGGACCTCTTCAAGAGCCGCTCCAGCCATTCGATCCCCGCGAGATCGAGGTGATTGGTCGGCTCATCGAGCAGTAGAACATCTGGGGTCTGCGCCAGCGCTTCAGCGATAGCCAGCCGTTTCCTCCAGCCGCCGGACAATTGCGCCGCAGGCATTCCCAATTCTGTGAAGCCCGCGCGGCCCAGCGTCTCCGCCAAACGTCCCGCCCTCTCCGGCTGTGGCACTGAGGCTTGCGCCAGCGCGTTCTCGATCACTTCCTGAATCGTGATGCCCGGCTGGAACTCCGAAATCTGCGAGACGCAACTCAGCCGCGTGCCTTTGCGGATCGCCACGTCTCCGCTGTCTGCCTTTGTTTTTCCGTACAGAATCCCAAGCAGTGTCGATTTTCCCGAGCCGTTTGGCCCGATGACGCCTATGCGGTCGCCCTCGGACACGGTGAAAGAGATATTCTTGAATAGCGGTGCGGCCCCGTATCTCTTGGATAGTCCCTGGGCGCTGATCAGCGGTGGCAAATTTCTCGGTCTTCTCCCGTTCCTAGTTTACCCTGAGGAGCGGCACTTTGCGGCGAGGCTGACAATTGGTTCCTTTGACGGGCGGATTTGATGCTCTCATTCTCGGTGCGGGCGCCGCGGGACTTCTCTGTGCCGCGGAAGCCGGGAAACGTGGCCGCCGCGTCGCGGTCCTCGAGCTTGCCGGCCGCGCCGGCAAGAAAATTCTCATCTCCGGGGGAGGCCGGTGCAACTTCACGAATCTCTACTGCCGCCCGGAAAACTTTCTCAGCGCCAATGAGCATTTTGCGAAATCAGCACTCGCCCGGTATACCCCTTCCGACTTTATCGCCCTCGTCGAGAAGCATCGCATCCCTTACCACGAAAAAACACTCGGACAACTCTTCTGCGACCGCAGCGCGCACGACATCACCAACATGCTCGAAGCCGAGTGCCGCGATGCCGGCGTCCAGATATTTCTAAATGTCAAAACGCGGGAAGTGCTGCACGCCTCCGAGTTCCTTGTGCATACTGGCGCCGGCGATTTTCGCGCACCTGTGCTGGTCGTTGCCACGGGCGGCCTCTCCATCCCCAAAATCGGTGCAACCTCTTTGGGCTACGATCTCGCCCGCCAATTCGGTTTGAAAATTATTATTCCTCGGCCCGCGCTCGTTCCACTCGTCCTCTCAAAGCAAGATCAGCACCGCTTCTGCGATTTGGCGGGCGTCTCGGCAGGCGTGGCCGTATCCACCGATCATCATTCGTTTCGCGAGAAAATGCTTTTCACTCATCGCGGCCTCAGCGGCCCGGCGATTCTTCAAATTTCTTCCTATTGGGAAAAAAGCAAGCCTCTTTGCATCGATCTTGCCCCGGATCGCGAGGTCAGTTCGTCCATTCGCAGTGCCAGGATCAGAAATCTGGCAGCCGTTCGGGCCGCTTTCCTCGGCGTTCTGCCGCAGCGTTTTGCCGACCGTTGGCTCGAACTCTTTGCGCCCCGCGCCTGGACGAATCAGGATCTGGATGCCTTCGAACGCGCGGTCCACGCTTGGACTGTCACACCTGCGGATACGGAGGGTTTCGAGAAAGCTGAAGTCACCGCTGGCGGTGTTGATACGGATGAACTTTCCAGCAAGACGATGGAAGCCCGCAAGGTTCGCGGACTCTTTTTCATCGGCGAAGTGGTTGACGTCACCGGCCATTTGGGCGGATTCAATTTTCAATGGGCCTGGGCTTCCGGCGCAGCCGCGGGACGTGCCTTGTGAACTCGCAGGAAATTCGCTCGCCCGGTCATTTCTGAGTCTGTTTCTTGGGATACCTTCGAAGCTCTCTTACCAGATAAAGGACAACCGCGATGTTGACCGCGAGCGCGACCCCTTTTGCGATCGTCGCGTGCCGGAAGATTTCGTATAGCTCCAGCGGAAGAAACGACGCAGTCGTCACGATTGTAAAGTACTCCGCCCACCGTTTGCCTAACGCCAATCCCGTACCTTCGGTCAAAAAAATAGCCGAATATACGAACGTACCCACGCTGAGTTCTTTCAATTTGCGGTCGTCGACCATCGGCAATTTTGCAAGCAGCCAGTGCAGGTAGCGATTGTGAGGATCCCCACGAAATGCGTTGATCCAGTGGTCGGCAATTGCCGCTACGTCCTTGTGCAGCAATCTCAGCGCCCCGATGCCGACCGCCAGCAGCACCACGCCTTTCAAAAGCTTAAACACTGCAATCAACATCAGTCCGCGAGAGTGTGTTTTGCTCTTAGGCATTTGACAGGATGAGTTGGATGGAAGTGTATATCCTTAAAAAATTCGCCGTCCTCCGCAAGACAAGTTCATTTGTGCGACGGCAGCAAATCCCAGATGCTCTGGTCTTCCGTCCCCAGCACCCACGAGCAGAATCCTTGCAATCCGCGTTCCTTGACCAGCGTGTAGCGCTCGCGAAAAGTGCGCGCGTCAGTGAAAAAGATCCATTCGCGCATATCTGCCCGATAAAAATAGAACCAGGATGTTCGATCTGTGGCATCCCATTCGACATGCCCGCCATAAGCCTTCGCGAGATCGAGTGCGTCGTCCGTGCTGATATATTCGGCGGAAGGATTTGGCTTATCGCCGGATTTGTCGTCTGACTTTACCGGTGTCCCTGCGAACCAGTGGTACCCATACAGCGGAATCCCCAGCGAAAGTTTCTGCGCGGGCACGAACTTGAGCGCGTAGTCCAGATTGCCGGTTGTCCACGCCCATCCTGCCACGGGTCCCGGTGCCGTCCATCTTGTGTGCTGGTCGTAGGTCATCAGGCAGATCAGATCGACGGATTGCGAGAGCGCCTTCAAGTCGTACGCTCCGCGCCAATTCTCATAAATCCATGCCGAGAAGCCGCCTTCGCCCGGCTTTCCTGGTGCATTGGGCACTGTCGCAATCGTAAGTTGCAATCCCTCCTTGTGAAATGCGTTTGCGGCCTCGCGCACCAAATCGGAAAGCGCATCCCGGTCCGTCCAGTGAACATTTTCAAAATCAAATTGGAAGCCGGTATAGCCGTTCTCTTTGCAATCGCGAATCAGCAACGCGATCATGCTCTGCGTCGCGGCGGGATTCTTCAGCAGTTTGTGAAAATCTTCCTGCACAAAATCGCCATTCACCACAATGGGCATCACGGGAACGTGATGCTGGCGCGCTGTTTCCATAACCAGCGGATTTGGCCCGCCAGAGACCAATCCATCGGCGTCCACGCCGTACCACGCCGGTACCAGGATGTCGATTTTGTCGGCATGCGTCAGGAACGAACGCACGGACTTCGGCTCGCGTGTCATGTAAAAGAGCGCCTTCGGTTGCTGCGCGCGCCCCGCTTGCGAGGTACATAAACAGACCGCAGTGAAGAAAATGGTTGCCAGTAATCGCTTCATGATGCGGGCAGTGTATCCGCGCAGGCAGGCCTAACGCAACGCCAGGGACCGTAATCCTCAGTCAGAAGTTGCGGACTTAAGTCGACGGCTCCATCGTGTTTCACGACCGCCGCTCACATTTGTTCCCGCTAGATTGCCGGCCTGCACGCCACATCCAGCGGCAAAATGGCCCCTCCGGCCGCGACAGACATGAGGTACAAGTAGGTCGTGAGAATATGCGAGCAGACCGGGTCCGGGTCCACCAGCACTTTCGGGGGCAATGGGAGAAATCTCACCGAGCTAAGTTCGTAAAAGCCGGCAACATGTTCATAGAGCGGGGGCATCGGCAGCTTCGGCACAAGATCGACGCGGTTGGCGATCCGCGTCGAATTTGGAACGAGATGGTTATACGTATTGACAAACTGCGTGTCGCCGGTGCGTGGGCTGGCGTATGTGTACGCCGTGGGATTATTGAATGGCGCCCCCGCGTTCGCGGCAACATCCAGGGCAAGCAACGTGGCTAGCGCGCCTCCCAGGCTGTGTCCAGCGATGAGCAGCGATGTGACCGGCACGGGCCAGGGCAAGGTAGCCAGCGCTCTTGTGACGCTTGCAGAGCCTGCCGCGGTCCCGATCGCCATAGACTTGTACACGTCCGTAAATCCATCCTCCGTGTTCCCAGCTCCCGCCACAAGCGTGTACGGCTTCAGTAGAAACCTCGCGTCTTGGATCCACTCTTTGATTCCTTCTGTCCCTCGAATCGCGATGACCGCTTCTCCCGTCGCTGGCGCTTGAAATATCAGTCCAATCGATACCTGCGCCCTCGCTCGGAGCGGATTGATATCCGTCGCCAGGTCATTCGCATAGATGGAATTGATGACCTGGTACGCAGTGGTTGCGCCCCCGATCCCGGCGTTGCTGATCTGTCCGGCCTTATTGCTCAGGTCGTTTACCGGCACGGCGTACGCGGCGTTCACCAACTGCGCGTATTGGATTGCTATGTTTAGGTCCACGGTGCGTCTCCTCCGTTGGGGCGCCCCGAGTGCCGGTTTCGCCGAACTCTCGATATATCCGGCGTCAGCACCTGCTGATGGAGGGAACCTCGGAAGTAAGTAACTGTGCGGGCAATCTTAGGCGCTGTTCTGGATCAAGTCAATCTGTGCGCCGGGACTTTCATTTATTCTGAGCAGGGCAAGGCACTTGCTGGCAGTTCGTTCTCAACTCCACTTTTTCAGCACAGGCCAGACCTTCTCCAGCGTCCCGAACTTCGCTCCGCGGCAGATGTAGACGGGAATCCGCCTCTCCAGCGCATAGGGGTTGTCGGTGGACGTGCCCACATACTCTACATGATCGAATAGCTTCTCGAGTTGTTCCTGCGTGTCGTCCAGCACGATCAAGCAGTTTCCGGAATATCCGCGAGGGCCCCACAGCCAGTAAGTTTGGTGTCCGCTCAGCGCCGGAGGCAATCCGTAGCGCGGCCCAAAAAAATCTATGGCCCCCGCCTGCCCGTAATCTTGCGCAAAAATTCCGCAGCCCGGCCGCTCCGCCGGCGAAAGCCGGTTATAGGCGGTCGCGGTTTCCGTAACAATCTCCCGCCATCCAAATTGATCGGCATAATACTGCGGCAGCACTGCCCGCATGTGGCTGTGCTCGCTTCTCGGAATCGTGAACGGCAGTTTGTTCATGTAGGTGACGAATTGCTCGACCGGTAGAACCGGAACAATCACCGGGGCCAGCCACGCCCCGCTCGCAAAGAGTGCGATAAGCGTCACAGGCTTCAGCCACGCTTGCCGCAACCTCTCGAATCCGTTTTCGATGGACACCGCCCCGGCTGCCAACAGCATCGGGTAGATCGGCGCGAGATAATAATTTTTCCCCTTCAAGACGACAAATACCGTGAACGCCGCCAGGAAACACCAGCCAAGCGCTCGATACGGTTTCAAGCGGGCCGAAAAAAGTAATGCCAGGAAGCCGGTAATCCAGACCGGCGCGGTAAAGGGATGCAGCAGTAAAATCTCCTGCGCGAAGTACTGCCACGGCGAAAGCGCCACGTCGCGGCCCTCCGCTTTGATGTTGTGCATCAACTCCGCAAACGGAAAGTGATTTTGCACATTCCAGATCAGGTTCGGGAGGAAAATCAAAAACGCGGCCGCTCCGCCAAGCCAGAACCATTTGTTGGCAAAAACTCGACGTTGCTCCGTCAGCAATAGCCCGATCACCATTCCGAATCCGAAAACGGTGATCGAATATTTTTCTTGCAGGCCGATCCCTGCGACTACCCCGAACCAGAGCCAGTACCTCGGTTCGTTCCGTTTGATGGCCAGGATCGCGAAATAGGCGCAGCCCATCCACAGGATGGGCTCGAGGCAATTTGTCGAAAGCAAGCTGCCATCCGACAGGTAAATAGGCGCGATAAGAACTGCCGTCGCGGAGAGTATCAGCGCGAACCAGCGCCCTCCCAGCTCGCGCGCGATCATCGCCGTCAATACCACCAGCGCTGACGATGCCACCGCGGGAATGAACCGGATGCTGCGCAGCGAGTCGCCCAGCAGAAACCGGCAAATCCGTACGAGCACCGGCACGAGCGGGGGCTGGTCTACATAGCCCCACGCCAGGTGGTTGCCGCAGGCCATGTAATCGAATTCATCGCGGAAATAGTCGTACCGGTTGTTGAAATAGCAGTGAAACAGCAGCTTTCCCAATGCTATCGCCAACACCGCCAGCATTCCGTTTGACAGGAAAGTTTGAACATTGGCTTCCGGCGCTGGCGTTTCCAGATGCGTCTCCGTCATTTGTACTCCCCGGCAAGAATTGCATTCATCGCGTTGGTTCGCCTCCGCACCTCTGGCCAGCGATTATGCATGATACGGGCAACCCGTCCAATGAGTAGAGCGGATAATCGAGCAGATGGAGACATCACAACGCGTGGGAGCGGTATGCCCAGATTTGAAAACAGGTCCCGCGCCGCAAGTAGTCGTGGACGTCAGTCAGGAACGGCGGCGGCGGGTTTCAGAGGAAATCGAGCTCGCAATCGTAAGGGCAACCAAAGCGACCAAGGCAAACGCGAGTATGTAAACGATCAAGCTGCACTCCCTTCAAGGACTCTGGTATGAAGGGCAACTGGACTTCCAAAATCAACTGTTGTGTTTTCAATTACTTACAAAAATGAGCGGAGAAATTCTGTCGCCAGCTGCAGACAATTGACTGCCCAAGTGGGCATTTTATCGGTCCTGGTACCACCACTGTCACCTCATCCCGTTCAGCAACTTTTCAGGGTAGTAATGTGCCCCAATGGGACTAATATTTAAGCCTTGCTCAGCCGGATGGAGCCGTCTCCGGTATGAATCGTCAGCGGCTGCCCGCCCCCATTCATCTTTCCATGCAACTGCGAGTTGCTGAAAGTTCCCTCGACCGTGACCGGCAATCCCACGCTGATGTGCCCGTCCCCCGTGCTGGCGTCAATATTGGCCTGGAAGTCTCCCGGCAGGGCCAGGTCCACGCTGCCATCACCCGTCCGAATATTCCAGCTCGCGGCCATTTTCGATCCCGAATTGACTCGGGTATCCACGCTTCCATCGCCAGTCTTGATGTTCAGCGCGTCAAAACGCCCCGCGATCCGCACGTGCCCATCTCCGCTGTCCGCGTCCAACTTGCCGTCCAATTGACGGGCTTCGATGGATCCGTCACCGGTATGCAGCCGCATGTCCCCCTTCAGCGTATCAACATTTATGCTGCCATCGTTCGTATGCAGATCGATCGTCCCGGTCAGCGTGTTGGCTCTCACCGACCCGTCGCCTGTATAAACTCTTATATTGCCGTTGAGGGAGCTTGCCTCCACAGACCCATCGCCCGTATGGGCGTCCAAATCAGCTTCCCGCGGCATTAAAACCTCGATATGCAGCCTTCTCCCGTGGCCGCCCCACGACCATCCCCAGTGGCCCATGACCCGGGCAATCAGCTCCACGCGGTCGCCATCCTGCTTGGCCTCGATGTGCAGGTTCTTGTCGAGCTCATATCCCTCATATTCGACGTGAAACTGCACGGACTTGGCGTCGCTCGTGGTCACGCGAACGCTGCCATCGTTCGTATCGACGTGCACATTGGCCCTGCCGGAGATGTTGTAGTTCTTGCTCCAATCCGTGGCGCTGGCGCGCGGCGCGAACGTGGCTGCAACAAACAGCGCGGCACACGCAATCCCCATCCGAAAGGCCATCGTGCGTCTAGAAAGCGAGTTCATGGCTTAGTGCCTCCGTAATATCTCGTACTGAGAATAGGTACGACAGCTTGGGTCAAAATGTTCCCCTACTCAGGGCGGCAGGGAACTCCGATCAACCTCACAGACGCCGCTCACCCGGCAAACGTCACTGTTGAACTCTGTTCCGACATTTTGGCGTGGAGGATCTGTCCCATGTCCGCACGCCGGGCGCGAGGGCCTTAGCTGTGAGCGGCGTGCCTCTTGCCCTTGGCTGGTGTAGGGCGTTTGGCGCCGGGCTTGGCGCGCAGCGCCGCCAAGAACTGCTCCGTCGGCAGGGTATTGATCACGTCGTGTTTCTCAAGCCATCCCCGCCGCGCCATCGTGACCCCGTAGCGGATCAGTACCAGGTTTCCGGCGTTATGGGAGTCCGTTGATATAACCACCTTTACCCCGCGCTCCTTGCACATCCTCAGATACACATCCTTCAAATCCAGCCGGTCAGGATACGAATTGCACTCCATGGCCACGCCATGCTTTGCGCAGGCCGCCAGGATTTTCTCCATATCGTAGTCAATCGGGTCCCGCCTCAGAAGCAGCCGTCCCGTTGGATGCGCGATAATCTGCGTATAAGGATTCTCGATGGCCGCCAGCATCCGTTCCGTCATCGCGGCGCGCTCCAAATTGAAGTAAGAGTGGATCGAGCACACCACCACATCCAATTGCGCCAGTAGTTCGTCCGAATAATCCAGCGATCCGTCCTTCAAAATATCGACTTCCGCGCCCGCCAGCACCCGAATCCCCAGCCCTTTGTCGCTCGCGGCGTGAATCTTCTTGATGTGCGCCGCCATCCGCTTCTCATCCAGGCCGTTCGCCACCGTAACCGCTTTCGAGTGGTCCGTGATGGCGATGTACTGGTGCCCCAGCTTCCGCGCGGCCTCCGCCATCTCCTCGATCGAATTCTTTCCATCGCTCGCCGTGGTGTGCATCTGCAAATCGCCCTTCATGTCTTTCAATTCAATCAGGTGCGGCAGTTTGTGCGCCTCGGCGGCGGCGATTTCGCCGGTGTTTTCGCGCAACTCCGGCGGAATGAAGTCCAGCTTCAGCTTCGCGTAAATCTCTTCTTCCGTTCGCCGCGCAACCGGCTTCTCCCCCTTCAGCGTCGCCAGTGCGTACTCGTTCAACGTCAAGCCCATATCGTTCGCGCGCCCGCGCAGCGCCACGTTGTGCTCCTTCGATCCCGTAAAATAAAGCAACGCCGCTCCAAAGCTTTCTTTCTCCAGTAACCGCACGTCCACCTGCAGCCCGTTCTCCAGCGTGAAGCTGACCTTGTTTTCCCCGTGCGCCAAAGTCTGATCGATGCCTGGATATTCGAGAATATGTTTCGCCAATGCATCCACATGCTTTTGCGATGTGTGCCCCGCGCCAAGTATCAGCAGCAAATCCAGATCTCCCACCGTCTCCTTGCCGCGCCGCAACGACCCTGCCGGCGTCACGCTCTCCACTGCCTTTCCCGCCTTCATGATGTGGGCGATGATCGCCGAGGCAGACTCTTCCGCCGTATTGATATGGAATCGCCCCGTCGATTTCTTGAAGACTTCGATTGCTTTCAGGATGTTTTGTTCGCTCTTCTCGCCAAATCCCGGCAGGTCGCGAAGTTTCCCTTCCTTCGCGATTTTCTCCACATCCGCCACGGTCCCCGCCTTGAAGTTCGACCAGAGAAACGTCACCTTCTTCGGCCCCAGCGATTGCAGTTGCAGCAAATCCAGAATCGTAGCCGGATATTTCTTCAGCAGTTTTTTCCGCAGCGCGTAATCTCCGGTCTTAACGATTTCCTGAAGATGCTCCACCATCCGCTCGCCAATCCCCGGCAGCTCCTCCAGTCTTTCCGGCTGCGTAACGAGCTGTTCGATCGATTCCGGCAATCCATCGATCAGTTCCGCGGCCTTCTCATAGCTGCGGTACCGGCCAATGATGGCTCCGTCAATTTCCAATAGCTGCGCCGTCTCGCGCAAAATCCGTGCAATCTGTTTGTTGTCCATGCCAGGGATTATAAGGCCACTCATCCGTGAAAAACACATGGATGGTGCGCACTCCGGCTCTACAAACTTCGATCACACGTTTCTCACAAATTGCGTGATTCTCGCAAATCCCATCCGCCCCGCTCACTTGCCAAGTTCGTGCCAAATTCGTGCCAAATTCGTTGTGCCGGGAGCAGGAGAAGCGTACGATGCTCAACCCAGAGCCCTTAATCCGGAATCCGGAATTCTCGTTCGAGGGTAAGCTTCTACCGGTCTGAGTGCTCATCGCCAGCGGTTTCAGGATTTAACTAGGAGCTAGAGATATGAAAAACTTCGGGCTCTCACGTTCCGTGCTAACTCTTCTTGCCGCGCTTGTATTTTCCGCCGCATCGCATACATCTTGGGCTCAACAGGCAACTAAGAAAGCGCCCGAACTCGGCGAGAGCAAGCCGGAATCGCAGGGCTTTTCGTCGGAGAGGCTGGAACGATTGCACGCCGCGATGCAGCGGGAAGTAGACGCGAAACAGCTGCCCGGCATCGTGACCATCCTGGCGCGGCACGGCCAAGTGGTCGAGGAAAAGACCTACGGCATGAAAGACCTGGCGAGCGCCGCGCCGATGACCAAGGACGCGATTTTTCGCATTTACTCCATGACCAAACCCGTTACGGGAGTGGCCATGATGATTTTGTACGAGGAAGGCAAATGGCATCCTGGGGATCCGATTGCGAAGTACATCCCGGAGTTCGCGCACTTGAAAGTGTTCAAGGGAGTAGATGCGAACGGCGCGATGATTCTGGAAGATCCCCTCCATCCCCCGACGATGAGCCAGTTGATGGAGCACACGGCGGGCTTCACTTACGGGTTTTTCGGCAACACTCCGGTGGACAAGATGTACAACGAGCGGAAGGTGCTCCAATCGCAGTCCTTGCACGAGATGGTCGAGAAGCTGGCAAAGATTCCGTTGCTCTATCAGCCGGGCAGTCAGTGGGTCTATAGCGTGTCCATGGATATTCAAGGCTACATCGTTGAAAAATTGTCCGGGCAGTCGCTGCCGGAGTTTATGCAGCAACGCATTTTCGGGCCGCTCGGAATGAAGGACTCGGGCTTTTTCGTTCCGAAAGAAAAGCGGAGCCGGTTTGCCACACTCTACAGAGAGGACAAAGAAGGCCATCTGGCCGTGGATATCGCTGGACCTCCCACCGATTATGCCGCGCAACCCGGTATGGCGTCGGGCGGCGGCGGTATGGTGTCTACCGCGGAGGACTATTTGCGTTTCGCGCAGATGCTCTTGAATGGCGGCGAGTTGGATGGCGTGCGCATCCTGGCGCCGTCCACAGTTCAACTCATGACGTCAAACCATCTCGCTCCCACCCTCATGCAGGATGAGGCTTCCATCGGGCCACGGCCCGGCCTCGGGTGGGGTTACGATTGCGCTGTTTTCACAGACCCCGCGCAAGCGAATGCAGTAGTTGGGAAGGGCACGTTCTGGTGGCAGGGAGCTGCGGATACATGGTTCTGGGTGGATCCAACGCACGAAGTGATTTTTGTTGGCATGACGCAGCGAATGCTTGGCCCGAACTGGCCTGTTGTGCAGGAATTAAGCCAACCCACAGTTTATCAGGCGCTGCTTAAGCCGCAGTTGTAAGGCCGACGGCGTCGCTTTGATTCCTTTTTGGGAGGGTGGAGTGCGTTTTTCGACCGCGTCAATTCTATTCTCCTTGCTGCTAAGCCACATTGCCTCGGCGCAAACGCAAAAGCCCAGGCAACCATCAGCTGCGGCTGAAAAAATCATCATCGACACCGACATTGGCGATGACATCGACGACGCGTTCGCGGTCGCCCTCGCTCTCAAGAGCCCCGAACTCAAAATTCTCGGCATCTCCACTACCTTCGGCGACACCGAAGCCCGCGCCAAAATCCTCGATCGCATGCTCGGCGAAGCTGGCCGCGCCGAGATTCCCGTCCTAGCCGGCACTCCTACAAAGACCACCAATCCCATGAGCCAGCGTCGTTACGGCGAAGGCGGCCATTTCGCCAAATCCTCCCATCCAAACTCAGTTGAGTTCATCCTCGATCAGATTCGTCGCTATCCCGGCCAAATCACCCTCATCGGCATCGGCCCTCTCATGAATGTCGGCGCTCTCATCGACAAAGATCGGCAGACCTTCCTCAAGCTCAAGCGCGTTGTCATGATGGGCGGTTCCATCGAGCGCGGCTACGGCGATCCTTGGTCTCCCAACCGCGGCCCCGAGCCCGAGTGGAACATCATCAACGACATTCCCGCCGCAAGAAAACTATTCCTCTCCGGCGTTTCGCTCTATGTCATGCCCCTCGACTCGACCCAACTAAAATTCGACGAAGTCAAACGCGCCTACTTGTTCAAGCAGGGAACTCGGCTTACCGACGCTCTCACTCTCCTCTATCATGAGTGGGGCCAGCAAACTCCCACCCTCTTCGATCCCATGACCGTCTCCTACATTCTCAATCCCCAAATCTGCCCCGTCGAGCCCATGCATATCGTAGTCGACGACAAAGGTTTTACTCGCCGCGAACCCGGCGCCCCCAACGTTCAAGTCTGCCTGCGCTCCGACTCCGACGCCTTCTTCCATCTCCTGATCAGCCGCCTGGCCGTCCCGTAGCTCCGTTTTTCAGGCTACTCGCTACCCACTCCTCACTATTCACTTTTTTCAAGAAAAAGCCGGCAGAGGGGCGCTCTCTGCCGGCCGGTTCCTTCCCGATTGTATCAGGCTGGTTTTTGCACGTTCGCTGCCTGGGGACCTTTCGGTCCCTGGACAATCTCGAACTCTACCGCATCTCCTTCCTGCAAGGTGCGGTAGCCATCCCCGACTATTGCGGAATAATGAACAAAAACATCTGGACCATCCTCGCGCCCGATGAAGCCGTACCCTTTCGAGTTATTGAACCATTTCACAGTTCCTTGCACTGATCTACTCCTCCTGACGGAGACCTGGATGTTCCTCGTAGTCGGCCAAATCGGGACTCATGCAGCCGCCAACGACACAAATTGCGCGGAGTGTACCAGAAACATTCATGCAGTCAAGTGAGCAATCGCATCCTTGCCGCACGAAAATCAACGGATATTCGTCTATAAAATCGATTGAATGAAAAATCGCATTCTTTCTGCCGGCCTCAGACACCACGGGTATGATGCAAACCCAAGGGAATACAGGGTTTGTGAAAGACCGTTTCATAGCGCGCAACATTTGTTTCTTGCGGTTGCTCCCGGCGGGGAATCGTTTCACGGACCATCGGATTCCCGCATCGCATATCTCAAAGATCTAAGGATTTTGTAAAGATTGTTGTAATCGTCCGTCCAAAGACGCAAATGATCCGGCACCGAGATGCTTTCACTGCCCACGGAAGTCTCGGGAAGATCCAAAAACCTCTGGTTGCGCGTGACGAGAACCCAATCGGCGGAGCTGATCAACGCCGGCGCGTCCTCTTCGCTGGAAATCAGGCGCGCGGAGTACTTGGCGTCATCCGCGAGAAGCTTTACGACCGGCGCAAGATTCAAATACGTATTGGACGTGTGCACTGCGAGAATTCCGCCCGGTTTCAAATGGTGAAAATACAGCGCGAAAGCTTCTTTGGTGAGCAGATGCACGGGAATGGCGTCGCCGGAGAACGCATCGACCGCCAGAACGTCGAACGCCTGTGGCGGCTCGCATTCGAGAGACAAGCGCGCGTCTCCAGGAATGATCTCGGATTTTGCGGGACTTTGCTTGAGGTACGAGAACCAGTCCTGCGCGACTCTTATGACCTGCGGATTGATCTCGTAAAACCGGAATAAGTCTCCCGGTTTCCCATAGGCCGCAAGCGTGCCCGTTCCCAAGCCAATGACGCCCACGCGCTTCGGCCCGTCGCAGCAGTATTCGAGCGCGATACCTACGCCCGACTTTCTGCCGTAGTAGGTTGTGGGATTGCGATTTTCCGGCCAGGAAAGAAACTGCGCTCCATGCTGGATGGTTCCGTGAATCAGAGCGCGATGCGGCAAAACCGTGCCGGATTCTTGGATACGAAGGGCGGCATAAAAATTGCGCATACTCGCAACAGTATCTTTCCGTGCCGACTTGACGTTGAGAACAAGCACGGCGCACATCGCGCCCGTCGCTCCAAACCAGAAGATGCGCGCGCTCCATCCGTCCTGCCAGTGCATAATTGCCGCGAGAAGCGCCGCCAGCAGAAGCACGATGGGTAGTTCATAGACGCCGGAGAGAATATGCGGCGCGAGCAAGCCCACGCACACCGCGCCGAGAGCGCCGCCGAGCGCAATCGTGAGGTAAAACGAAGTCAGGTAGCGCGCCGGAGGCTTTGTGCGGACGAGTTCGCCGTGACAAAAAAGGCAGACAACAAAGAGGCTGCAGCAGAAAAGAGGCACGCTGATTTGAATGGCGTGCGTGAGTGAAGAATCGTAGATGGCATAGCCGGCCGCGCCCAGCGCAACGGCGAGAAAACGCGCCAGCAGCCAGCGCGGATAAAATCTGTGTTTTGCAAAGACAATCGAGAAAGAAAGCAGATAAAGCGCGAGGGGAATCACCCACAGGAGGGGCACTGGCGCGACGTTTTCCGTGAGATGGTTCGTCACGGCGAGCAGCATCATCGAGCCGCAGGCGGATAGGCCGAGCCACAAAAGTTTGACATGGAATTTCGGCGGGGGTTCATGCTCTTGCGGCGCATCCGCAGATTTCGCATCAACGACGTGGATGCGACTGAGCCAGGCAGCGAGCCCGCAGCACCCAACAAACAGCAGATAGGCCGCGGACCAGAATGCGGCCTGGCTTCGCGAGGAGACTCGCGGCTCGATCAAAAAAGAGAAAGCCAACAGGCCGAGCAGAGAAGCGATATTGGAAAGTGCAAAAAGACGGTAGGGCGAGCGCCCTTCCGCGCGGCGCGCGTACCACGATTGAACCAGCGGGCCGGTGGCGCTAAGCAAAACAAACGGCAGACCGATGGAAAACGTGAGCAGTGCCAGGATTCGCCATGCCGGGTCAACATTCAAATGAGTGCGCCAGAAACTCTGCGGCGCGATGGGCAGCCAGAGAATACTGGCGAGCAACAGTCCCAGATGAAGGAACGACTGTTGTTTGGGCGAGAGCCGGCGCGTAGTTACATCCGCATAAAAATAACCGAGTAGAAGCGCGCTTTGAAAAAAGACCAGGCAAGTCGCCCAGACGGCCGCCGAACCTCCAAACCATGGAAGAATCAGCTTTGCGAACAACGGCTCGATCAGAAAAAGTAGAAATGCGCCGATAAAAATTGTCGTTGCAAAGAGGAATTGCTGCCGGCGCGGAAGCGAATCCGTCACACCGGCAGAACTTGCATCCTCTCCGGATGGCATGGAGTTCACGGGAGTCGTAGGCACGATCGCGTGTTCAGCACGGTTTCGTCAGATTGGCGGATGAAGTTGGCATCGTGCTTGCTGTGCTCCACGCGGATTCAGGATCGAAGAAGAAAGCGCAGATAATACAGAATGCCCGCCACGGATTTGGCGTCGCGAATCTTGTTCCGCCGGATCATCTGTTCGATTTCCCCGTGCGTAAAAGCCTTCGACGTGATTTTCTCGTCTTCTTCCGGTTCGGCTTTTCCGGGCGTCAAGTCTTCCGCGAGAAGGATGTACATGCGCTCTTCAAGAAAGCCGGGCGTGGGAAAAATGTCGAGGAAAACGTGGAAACGCTTGGCGCGGTAGCCGGTCTCTTCGATGAGTTCGCGCGCGGCGGCTTTGCGCGGATTTTCTCCTTTGTCGATGCGCCCCGCGACGAGTTCCCACAGGAATTGCCGCGTGGCATGCCGATATTGACGAATCAGAAGAATCCTGCCGTCGGGCAACGCGGGAAGCACCACGACGGAACCAGGGTGCGTGATCACTTCGCGCGTGGTGCGAAAGCCGCCAGGCTCGATTACTTCATCGCGGCGGATGCCGAAGATAGGCCCTTTGTAAATCATTTTGCTGCGAAGAATCTTGGCCGTGGTGCGGCTCGGCTCGGTTCGGGGCATAGTACGTACGTTTTCTCCAGCGATATCATACACTGTAGAAGGCGGGCTTTAGCCCGGCATTGCAGTGAAGCGTGTAGCGCCGGGATTTAGCCCGGCATCTTCGATTTGCTCTCTATGGCGATCAATACCATCATCGTGGATGACGAAAAACCGGCGCGGGAGGAGCTCGCCTACCTGTTGAAGGCGTTTCCCGAAATCAATGTAATCGGGCAGGGGAAAAACGGCGTCGAAGCCGTGGCCCTGATCAAGGAGCACTCTCCGGATCTCGTTTTCCTCGATGTACAGATGCCGGGACTCGACGGTTTCGGAGTGCTGAAAAAGATCGTCGAGCGCAAAATGAAAATGCCGCACGTGGTATTTGCGACCGCTTTCGACCAGTACGCGGTGCAGGCGTTCGAGGTGAACGCCGTGGATTACGTGCTGAAGCCCTTCGACAAGGCGCGCATCGCAAAAGCCATTCAGCGCGCGCGCAAGATGCTGGACACGCAAACGTCTGCCACGGACCGGCTGGAGCAGCTTGTGAGCCAGCTCGGCGCGGCAAAAAGCACGCCGCAACGCGCGAAAGTGCTGGTGAACGTGCAGCAGCGGCTGCTGCTCGTCAACGCCGAGGACATTATTTTCGCGACCGTTGACGGCGGATCGATTTGGATTGTGACGCGCGACCTGGAAGGCTCGTCGAACTACCGCACGCTGGACGAACTGAGCGCCACACTGGATGCGGACGCTTTCTGGCGGCCGCACCGTTCCTTTCTCATAAATCTCCATCACGTGAAGGAAGTTGTGCCGTGGTTCAACTCGACGTTTATGCTGAAAATGAGCGACAAGAAAACCACGGAAGTTCCCGTAAGCCGCGTTCAGGCGCGCCGCCTCCGCGAACTCTTCAAGCTGTAGCCGATTGACTCGTGACTCGTGACTGGTGTGCCCTAGATGGGGGCGCGGCGATCAGAATAATTGTCCCGCGGGTGTGCCATGCGCAGCTACAGGCTGTCGACCTGATTGTGTTAGCATTCTGCGTACGCCGCGTACAACCGAGACAATGGATTTTTCGCTTAACGACCACCAAAAACTGATACGGGATACGGTTCGCCAATTCATGGAGGCGGAAGTGCGCCCTACCGTGAAGCAGCGCGACCGCGAAGAACGATTTCCCGTTGCAGAGATCAAGAAATTGGCCGAGCTAGGCTGCTGCGGAATGATGACGCCCGAAGAATGGGGCGGGACCGGGCTCGACACGCTTTCCTACGTCCTTATGCTTGAAGAGGTCGCGCGCGTGGATGCGGGCATGGCCACTTCGCTTGGCGTAACGAATTCTGCGGTCCAGGTTCCGCTGCTGAAATTCGGAACGGAAGAGCAGAAGAAAAAATATTTGCGCCGCCTGGCCACGGGAGAAATTCTCGGCGCGTTTTGCCTGACGGAACCTGCGGCCGGGTCCGATGCCGCGGGAATTCAGGCGCGCGCCGTCGCAGCCAGCCGAGTCGGCTCGGGGCTGGGTGGGGCAACTACGCTCGAAAAGGCCCGCGGTCTGAAGACCGCGGCTACAACGACTGGAACCAGCGCATCCGTGGGCGTGAGTGAAGAGATCGCCCCGTCGGCGAGCTGGGGCGGAGCTCCCCTGGGAACGCCGAGCGGCGACATTTACCGGCTCAACGGAACGAAAACGTGGGTCTCGAACGGCAGTGTCGCTGGAGTGTTTCTTGTTTTTGCAAAGACTGATCCAGAGGCGGGCGGGAAGGGAATCACCGCGTTTCTGGTCGAGCCTGGGTTTACCGGACTCAAAGTTGGCCGGCACGAGGACAAGATGGGGCAGCGCAGCTCGCCGACCGTCGAGATTTTGCTGAATGATTGCGAAGTGCCGCGCGAAAACCGCCTCGGCGAAGAGGGCCAGGGGCTGAAGATTGCCTTGAGCGCGCTCGACGGCGGACGGATCGGGATTGCTGCGCAGGCATTGGGGCTGGCGGAGGGTGCGCTGGACGAATCCGTTAAGTACGCGAAGCAGCGCCGGGCGTTTGGCAAAACCATCGGAGATTTTCAGGCGATCCAATGGATGCTGGTCGACATGGAGACGGAGATCGAAGCGGCGCGAGGGCTGGTTTATCGCGCGGCATGGTTGAAGGATGCCCATCCGGGGAAGCTGGGAGCGGCCGCGTCCAAGGCGAAACTCTATGCCAGCGAGATGGTGAACCGTGTTGTGGCCAAGGCGGTGCAGATTCATGGCAGCTCCGGGTATTCGCGGGAGACAGATGTGGAACGGATGTACCGGGACGCACGCGTGATTACGATTTATGAGGGGACGAGCGAGATCCAGAGGATGATCATCGCGAGAGAGCTCCTGAGTTAAGAGAGGATCAGGGTGTGCGGGTACCCCTCCCCCCCCTATTTTTTGTAAGTGTTGCATCTAAAAGATTTAGCGTTTCCGTAAGTCATTTAAAATCAACACTTACAGATTCTTTTGTAAATGTTGATTCTAAAAGGTTTAAGTTTAGCGGAAATGGTTCTTCAGGACGCGGGATTAAACAGAAGTGATAATACCACACTAGTTAAAGATTGTCAAGCGAGAACTGGGAGAAACGGGTGGCGACAGGGACGGAAGGGAAGAAGAGGGTGGTGAGCGGCATGCGGCCGACGGGGAGGCTGCATATTGGGCATTACTTCGGAGCGCTCGAGAATTGGGTGCGGTTGCAGGATGAGACCGTGCCTGACAGCCGGAGTGGTAGCCAAGCAGGGGCGCAGCATGCTGCGCCCCTACGGGCACCGGAAAAGGCTTACGAGTGCTTTTACTTTATTGCGGATTGGCACGCCTTGACGAGCGACTATGCGGATACGTCGGGGGTGGCGCAGAACACGATAGAGATCATGACGGATTATTTGGCGGCGGGGCTGGACCCGGCGAAGTCCACGATTTTCTTGCAGTCGCTGGTGCCGGAACATGCGGAATTGCATTTGTTGTTGTCGATGGTGACGCCATTGGGGTGGTTGGAGCGCGTGCCGACATATAAAGAGGCGTTGGAGCAGGTGAAGGATAAGGACCTGCACAATTACGGGTTCTTGGGGTACCCGGTGCTGCAGTGCGCGGACATCGTGATTTATAGCTCTCCGGAGATCGCGGGCTTATTTGTGCCCGTGGGCGAAGATCAAGTCTCGCATGTAGAAACCAGCCGTGAGATCGTCCGTCGCTTTAACGGGTTTTTCGGATTCGAGTTGGATCGGACCATCTTCGACCCAAAGAACGAAGAATTCCTGCGCAGTTTATATGACCAAGCACCTTCCCAAATTGTACAGAAAGAATCGTGGGGCGGACGTAAGTTTTTGGAACACTTCGAGTCGGTTTTCAACCAGGTCCGGTTTGAAGGCGTTCTGAAGCAGATGGCCACAGGCGCAGGCTACGAGAATTTTCTGGACGGACTACGTGAGGCGGCAAGGTTTTTTAGTTTTCATAGGTGTCTCACCGAGCCGGGAGTGATGCTGACGAAGACGCCGAGGATACCGGGGTTGGATGGGCGAAAGATGTCGAAGAGTTATGGGAATGCGATTACTTTGAGCGAGACGGATGAGGAGATACGGAAGAAGACGAAAGTGATGGTCACGGACCCGGCGAGGAAAAGAAGGACGGACCCGGGAAATCCGGACGTGTGTCCGGTGTACGACTGGCATAAACTGTTCTCTGCGGGAGAGGCGGGGCGGCTGGAGTGGGTGCGGCAAGGGTGCACGACGGCGGGGATCGGATGCATCGAGTGCAAAGCGGCGATGGCGGAGAATTTGATCAAGTGGATTGCGCCGGTGAGAGAAAGAAGAGTGGAGTACGAGAAGCATCCGAAGCAAGTTTTGGAAATGATGGATGAAGGATCGAAGAAGGCGCGGGTGGAGGCGAAAAAGACAATGGAGCGGGTGAGGGAAGCGGTGTTTGGGTGGGAGAAGAAGAGGGATGAAGTGGCAGGGAGAGCGTAGGGGTGTGATCGAAAAGTCGAGGAGAGATTTCTCTCTTCGCGGGCTGACCGTTTCGCAAGAGCGAAACGGAAGAGAAGAGTCGGCCCTCTCCGTTCGAAATGACGGGTAAGGAGTAGCGAGAAAGAATGGCGACGCCGGGGAACAAGATGACGGGGAAAGCGGCCAACGAGGCCGGCGATGAGAGCCGCGTGAACCGGGCGGAGCGGACTGCCTCAGAGGACGGGCCCAACAAAGAAGAGGAAAGAGCCGGGGGCGATTCGTACAGGGTGCAAATCCCTTTGTATGAGGGGCCGCTGGACCTGCTGCTTGATTTGATCAAGAAGCAGGAGATGAATATCCATGATATTCAGATTTCGCTGATCACGACGCAATACCTGGAATATTTGCACAAGCTGGAAGAGTTGAATGTGGACGTGTCCGCGGATTTCATCTACATGGCGGCGACGCTGATCTACATCAAGTCGAAGATGCTCCTGCCGCCCGATCCGCTGGCAACCGAAGAGGGGCAGGCGGAAGATCCGCGGGCGGATTTGGTGCAGCGGCTTGTGGAGCACGAAAAGTTCAAGAATGCGGCGCAGCTTTTGTACCAGAAGCAGCAGATTGAAGAAAACGTATGGTCGAAGCCGGACAAGTCCCTCTACAACGACGAGGGGACGGAAGGCGAGCTTGTGGTTTCGCTGGTGGATTTGGTGCGCGTGTTCCAGACGGTGCTGGAGCGGCGGAAAGAAATCTCACGGATTGAATTGCACCACGAGCAGTTTACCGTGGCGCAGATGATTGCGGCGTTGCGGGCGCAGATTCTGGCCAGCGCGGAAAACGTGGTGAACTTGATTCAGTTTTTCGAAGCTTGTCCCTCGCGGCACGCGATGATCGTGGCGTTTCTGGCGGTTCTGGAAATGGTGAAATTGCAAGCCGTGGGTTTGGCGCAGGAGAAACAGTTTGGAGAGATTGTGGTGAAGAAGGGGAAAGCGTTTGACGTTGCGTTTGATGAGAGCGGGGCGTTGAAGATGGTGGATGAGGAATACAAGTAAAGCGTGCGAATGCAGGATGAGGCGAGAAAAGCAAGTGATGATCCGCAGGGAAAAGAGAGTCAAGCATGACGAATGAAGAGAGAAAAGCGGCGCTGGAAGCGATTATTTACGCGGCGGACGAGCCGGCGACGATCGAGCAACTGGCGAAGGCGCTGGGAGAGGAGAAGCTTGTCGTGCAGGCGGCGCTCGATGAGTTGGTGGCCAGCTACGCCAGTGAAGAGCGCGGGATAGAGATTCGCGCGGTGGCGGGCGGGTACAAACTTTATACCAAGCCGCAGCAGCATGATGTGGTGCGGAGATTCATCAAGAGCTTGCGGCCGCCGTTGCGCTTGACGATGCCGGCGCTGGAGACGCTGGCGGTGATCGCCTACAAGCAGCCGGTCACTTCGCCGGAGATTTCCGAGATTCGCGGAGTGAACACTTCGGGAGTGATCAGCACGCTGCTGGACAAGCGGCTGATTACGACAGCGGGGCGCAAGGAAGTGATTGGGCGGCCGATTCTTTACAAAACGTCGAAGGAATTCTTGATGCGGTTCGGGCTGAGCGATCTGGAAGAGCTGCCGAGCTTGAAAGAGTTTGAAGCGCTGGCGAGGGAAGCGCTGGGAAGCGACGAGGGTGTTGCAGAGGTGGCGAGCGAGGAGTGGCGAGTGGCAAGCGAAGGCGCAGGTATTGCCGAAGCTGGCAGAGGCGCAGCGTCCGAAGGAGCGGGTTCGGATGGACACACGCATGACAGCACAGCCAAGGCAATCGCGCATGTTGGAGAGGATCTTGCGGAAGCCGAAGCGTTTCGCGAACACGAAGCGCTGGCGACATCCGAAGGAATGCCTTCGGGACAATTGGACGAGGACCCGCCTCCGCCAGTCGTTAAATCCACCGCCGCCGGCGAATAAGAGAAGAAAACGTAGAGACGCAGCAGGCACGGAGATTCGTAGAGGATCCGCGGAAAAATCCAGATCGGCGTAGACAGGAACGCCGGCTTCGAACACCACACGGAAGCGGCAAAAACAAATCATGCAGGAAAGATTGCAGAAGATTATTGGCCGGGCGGGGATTGCTTCGCGGAGGCACGCGGAGCAATTGATCTTGAGCGGACAGGTGCGCGTGAACGGCGTGGTGGTGCGGGAACTTGGGACGAAGGCCGATCCGGCGACGGACAAGATCGAAGCTGCGGGACGGACGGTCGGAAAGACCACGCAGAGGAACTTATATCTGGCACTGCACAAACCGCCGGAAGTGGTTTCGGCGATGGCCGATCCCGAGGGCCGGAAAACTTTGCGGAATTGTTTGCGAGGATTGCCGGAGCGAGTGTTTCCGGTGGGGAATCTGGAGTATGCGGCGTCGGGGCTGGTGTTCTTGACGAATGACGGTGATTTGGCGGCGGAGATGCTGAAGAACTGGGCGCAAGTCGAGCAGGTATATCACGTCAAGGTAAAAGGGATGCTGACGCTGGCGGACTTGGACCGAATTGGAAAAGAAGCGGGGTTGAGGATGAAGACGGTGCGGCAGCCGGACGCGACGCGGGGGCGGGCGGCGAATTTCTGGTATGAAGTGCGGATGCGGGATTCGAGGAAGGAAGAGTTGCGGCGGGTGTTGATGAAGGAAATGCATCCGGTGGAGAAGTTGATGCGGATTGGATTGGGGAGCTTGACGGTGGAGGGATTGCCGCGAGGGAGATACCGATTGTTGAAGCCGAAGGAAGTGGAGACGTTGCGCCTGAGCCTGAGAGGCACACGAAAAGAAAAAGAAAGCGCAGAGACACAGACAGCGCCGAGAAAACGCAGAGAATAGCCAGCCACCAAGAAAAAGAGCAGCACCGACATGCAGGAAAGATTGCAGAAAATAATGGCGGCTTGCGGAGTTGCGTCGCGGCGCAAGGCGGAGGAGATTATTTCGGCGGGGCGCGTGACGGTCAACGGAAGCGTTGTGCTGGAATTGGGCACGAAGGCGGACGCGGAGCAAGATGTTATTTGCGTGGACGGAAAGCGGATTGGAAAACAGGAACAGCCAGTCTATTTCATGCTGAACAAACCGAAAGGGTACGTGACAACCGTCAGCGATCCCGAAGGGCGCCCGACGGTGATGGATTTGCTGGCGAAGAGGTCCGAGCGGGTCTATCCGGTTGGACGGCTGGATTATGCGAGCGAGGGATTGTTGCTGATGACGAATGACGGTGCGCTGGCGCAGAAGCTGATGAAGGCGGGATCGCACGTGCCGAAGACGTATCAGGTGAAGGTGAGCGGAAAGCCGGATGGAAAAGCGATCGAGAAATTGCGAGCGGGCGTTACGATTGAGCTGGAAGATGGACGGAAAGTAAGAACTTCACCTGCGAAAATACGCCTGATTGAGGATGCGGCGAATCCCTGGTATGAAGTTGTGCTGATTGAAGGACGAAACCGGCAGATTCGCAGGATGTTCGAGCGCGTGGGCTATTTGGTGGAGAAAATCAAGCGCGTGCAGCTGGGGCCGCTGGTTTTGGATTTGGAGCCGGGGAAATACCGCGCGTTGCGGAGAGCGGAGATAGAACAATTGAAGAGGTCAGTGGGAATCCGATGAGGGACAGGAAGTCAATGCAGTTGAGGACGCACCGACGGGAAAACAGGCAGAGGTTAGCAGGTGGGCACGCCGCTTGGCGGGATTATGCAACGAGCGTTTCAGGGTGCGAGAATAAAAGGAAATTAAGAGTTTAGGCAGAGTTCGCTGAGAGCACGGAGTTCACGGAGATTGCGCGGAGCGATGACACGGACGATTGAAGAGCTGATTCCGGATTACATTCGAGGGCTGCCGGTTTACGTGCCCGGGCGGCCGATCGAAGAGGTCGAGCGCGAACTGAAGATTCACGCGGTAAAGCTTGCTTCGAACGAGAATCCCCTGGGGCCTTCGCCGATGGCGGTGCAGGCGATGCAGAAGGCGCTGAGCGAGTCCAACCGCTATCCCGACGGCGGGACGCATCTGTTGCGGGCGACGCTGGCCGAGCGAACGGGAGTTTCGACGGAGGAGATTTTTGTAGGGTTGGGGTCGAGCGAGCTGATCGATCTGGCGGCGCGGGTTCTGCTGCGCGCGGGGCTGCAAGGGCTGACGTCCTACGGAACCTACGCGCCGTTTTCCGTGGCGATTCGGGCGAGCGGGGCGGAACTGGTCCTGGTGCCACAGCGTCACTTTGGGTTCGACTTGAAGGCAATGGCCAACGCGGTCACTCCGAAGACGGGAGTGATTTATCTGGCGAATCCAAACAATCCGACGGGAACGGCGTTCAGCGGAGAAGAACTCTCGGAGTTTCTGGCGCAAGTTCCGGAGGGAGTGCTGGTCGTGCTGGATGAAGCGTATATCCATTACGCGCCGAGTTTGAATCGGAGACATTCGGAAGAGCTCTACCGGAAGCGAAAGAATCTGCTGATACTGAGGACGTTTTCGAAAGTGTACGGGCTGGCGGGGATGCGCATCGGGTTCGCGATTGGGCGCGCGGAGCTGCTTTCCGCGATGAATAAATTAAGGACGCCTTTCAACACCTCGGGAGTGGCGCAGGCGGGCGCTCTGGCCGCGCTGGATGACCGGGAGCACGTGGAACGGTGCATCACCACAAATGCCGCGGAGCGCGCCAGCTTGAGCGAAGGGTTGACGAAGCTGGGTATGCTGCCGGTGCCAAGTTCGACGAACTTTATTTTCATGGAAATCGGGCCGGAGGCGAAAGAGATTTGCGACGATTTGCTGCATCTGGGAGTGATCGTGCGGCCGCTCGGTTGGATGGGATTCCCGGAAGCTATTCGAATATCGGTGGGCACGACGGAAGAAAACGACAAGTGCGTAGCGGCGCTGGGCCGCGTATTGACGAAGCGCGCGGGAAAAGGCGAGCTGGCGGCGCGATGAGAGTGTTGTTGCCGGAAGGCGCGAGCGTCGCGACTGATCCGATTCTCGAAATCCTGAAAAAATATAAAACGATCGCAATCGTTGGATTGTCATCGAACCCGTCGCGGCCGAGCTATGGCGTGGCGGAGTACATGCAAAGCCGGGGCTACCGGATCATTCCCGTGAATCCGAATGAGAGGGAAGTGCTGGGGGAGAAGAGCTACGCGCGGCTGGAGGACGTTCCGGAGAAAGTTGAGTTTGTGGACGTGTTTCGCCGGGTGGAAGAGGTGCCCGCGGTGACGGAGAGCGCGATACGAGTGGGAGCAAAGGTCTTGTGGATGCAGTTGGGGATAGAGAATGCGGAGGCGGCGGAGAGGGCGCGGGCCGCGGGGATGATAGTGGTCGAAGATGCTTGCGTTTTTGTGGAACATCGAAAGCGAGCGACACAGTTGGGATGAGCTAAGGTGAAATGATTGAAGAAGTCGTCGCCCGCGCCATGGTACTGCGCGGGTTTTTTATTTCGGGGCAAAAAATTCGAGTCAAGGACGGGCGTAGCGTGTCGCGGCCACGCGCGCGTCAGGAGGGAAGCGGAAAAATTTCAAGATTGCGTTTGCCGGGGAGGACGACGCCGAGGAGGCGGCCGTCGGGAGAGATGGCAAAGTCGCGGAACGTAAGTCCGTGGAGAATGGGCTGCGGCGTGGGTGTGAGGACGGGAACTTCCTTGCCGGGAGCTTGCGGGAGGAGCGGAGGAATTTGTATCCAAACGATGTCGCCGGATTTGCGTTCCACGGCGCGTTTGAGCAGGATGCGATTTTCGTCGGGCGCCCAGTGGAATACGCCGAGCCCGACGCGGAGACGGACAAAGTGATCGGGAACGGCGAGACTGCGCACTTCGAGGATTTCCCTATCGATGAAATAGGCGACTTTCTCGCCGCTGGGTGAAACGGAAAGGCCGCCTTCGTAGCCGTCGAGAGTGGCGATTTCCTGGTCGTCTTGGGCGAGGAGTTCCAGACGCTGAAGGCGCGGCGGGCCGGTCATGGCGTGATTGCGTTCGACAGCGATGGCGGCGTTGGTGCGGGGGATGCGATCGGAGTCGATGAAGGTGCGGCCTTCGAATGCAGGTCCGGCCGGGCCGGTAGCGATGTTGGTGTACTTGAACGAAAAAAGCATATGCGGTTTGACGGCTTCGGTGAGATAGATGACGGTGGCGTTGTCACCGAGCCAGGTGGCGTCAAAGCAGTCCGCGATCGTGCTCTCGCCCTTGCCAAAGCGGATTTCCTTGCCGTTGTCCTCGAGAGCGAGCGTCACGAAAGAGTCTTCGGTGCGGCCGGAATCGTCCATGACGGTGGTGGTGAAAAGCTGGGCGAGGATGAGACGGCCGTTGGGAGACCAATGGAAAGCGTCGCCGGCGTAGGAGAAGAGCTGCTCGCCGCGATTGAATTTGTCGCCCTGCAGCAGGCGGCGGCGCTTGCCGCTGGTTTCCATCAGCCAGATGTCGTCGTGCTGAAGATCGTATTTTTTTGTTTTGATGTTGCGGCGAACGGAATAAACGACGCGGCCGTCGGGGGCAAAGCTAAAGGCGGTGACTTCGTCGTCGATATTTTGGAGAGGTTTGTCGAGGTCCTGGGCGCGAGCGCGCGGAACGAAAATACCAAACGGCAGGAAAAGGAAAAGAGAACAGAGATACGAAAACCCGAAGAGCCGGGATGAGAAGCGGAAATGAATCATTGCGGGAGGGGCGCCTTAGCCGGAGGTTGAGGCCCCGGGTGGGGGCCGGTGAATTCGGAGCAGCAGGGCTTCTGAGTGGGCGTGAATTCCATGAATTCGACGCGGGTGTCGTCGGCGTCGTAGAGGTTGAGCTGCCATTTGCCGTCGCGGCCGATTTTGGGAGACTCGGTGGGCGTGACTCCCGCTTTTACAATCTGGTTGCTGATGGCGTGAATGTCTGGAATCCCGAGAGAGATGTGGTTCATCACGCCCAGTGTGTGCTTGTCCGGGGTGGGAGATATGCCCAGCATGTATTCGACCCAATCGGTTCCGTCAGGGACTTGCATGGCGACCCAGTTGGTTTCGTCATCTTTCATGCCGCCGTGCCAATAGGGACGGAAGCCAAGAAGGTCTTTGTAAAAATGATCGGTGGCTTCGCGATTTCTGACAATGATGCCCGCATGAATGATGCGAACGGGATTGGACGGATTCGAAGGCGGCAGACCGGCCATCAGCCCCTCAGAGTGTCCCAGGTGGTAGGAGTCCGTGATGGACAAGTGATGTCCCTCCGGATCCTGAAATAAAATACGGATTAGCTCGCCGCCGCGCTTCTTTCTGACCTCGTCAAACTGGACCTTGTGCGCTTTGAAGTATTTCTTAAATCCATCCATGTCGTCGGTAAGAAAGGAAATATCCGCAAGCAGGTCTGAGGGAGCCGGTCTCAGGGCTTTTTCGAAGGTGATGCGCTGGCCGCTAGGCAGAAGCAAAAAACGGGAAGGAACTTCCTCGCAAAAATTGCAGGCGTACTCCGGATCGATCAGTTTCCGATAGAACTTGCGCGCTTCGGGGACATCAGAAACAAGAATCGTAACACCCGCGATTTCAATGATACGCGGACGCTTCGGCGGTTTGTGCTTCGCCATTGCGGGGAGGGAGAAAAGCAAACTTGCGAGAATCAGTGCGGCCTTTTTCATGAGATGACCTCAGGGATGGTCCGCCGTACGAGATTTTAGCTTGCGAATTTCTTCGAGGCGAGCGCGGAGGCGCTGTTCGAAGCCCTGATCCGTGGGCTTGTACCAGGTGCGGTTGGCGAGATTTTCCGGGAGGCAGCTCATGTCGGTGACCTTCTCTTCGAAATTGTGGGCGTATTTGTAGCCTTGGCCATAGCCGACGTTCTTCATAAGCCCGGTGACCGCATTGCGCAAGTGGAGGGGCACGGGATCGGCTTCAGTTTTCTGCACGTCGTCGAGGACTTCGCCATAAGCAGTGTAAACGGCATTGGATTTTGGGGCGAGGGCGAGATAGACGGCGGCTTGGGCGAGGGCGAGATGGCCTTCGGGCGCGCCGAGAAAATCGAACGCATCCTTGGCCGCGAGAGTGACGCCCAGGGCGCCGGGTTCCGCGAGACCGATGTCTTCGCTGGCCATGCGCACCATGCGGCGGGCGAGATAGAGAGGGTCTTCGCCGGATTCGATCATGCGGGCCAACCAGTATAAAGCGGCGTCGGGATCAGAGTTGCGGACGGATTTGTGAAGCGCGGAGATGAGGTTGAAATGCTCCTCGCCTGCTTTGTCGTAACGAAGGAGCTTGCGCTGAAGCACGTCTTCGAGAAGTTCGCGGGTGATGGTGCGAGATCCAACAACATTCTGCGGATCAATTTTGCCCAGATGGGGCGCAGCATGCTGCGCCCCTACATTTTTCGTAGCGCTGCGGGCGCAGAGTTCGAGCGTGTTGTAGGCGGAGCGGGCGTCGCCGTTGGCGAAGGAGGCGATGCGGAAGAGAACCTCGTCGCTGGCCGCAACGTGTTCTTCACCAAGCCCGTGCTCTTTGTCCGTTATCGCGCGCCGCAAGAGGTCGACAATTTGAGGGGTGGTGAGCGGATCGAGAACGTAGACTTTGGTGCGCGAGAGCAGGGGCGAGATCACCTCGAAAGAAGGGTTTTCCGTGGTCGCGCCAATAAACGTGATGTGGCCCGCTTCGACGTAGGGAAGAAAGGCGTCCTGCTGCGCCTTGTTGAAGCGATGGACTTCGTCCACGAACACAATGGTGCGCTGGCCGGAGTAGGACTTGTGTTCGGCGGCAGCCATCACTTCCTTGATTTCCTTGATGCCTGCAAGGACGGCGCTGAAGGAGACAAATTCCGAACGTGTGAGGCGGGCGATCAAACGCGCGAGAGTGGTTTTGCCGCAGCCAGGCGGACCCCAGAGGAGCATCGAGGTGATCTGGTCATTTTCGATTTGCTGGCGAAGCGGTTTGCCTGGGCCGAGAAGCTTTTCCTGGCCGATAAATTCATCAAGGGTACGCGGGCGCATGCGCTCCGCAAGAGGCTGGCGTGCGGAGTCCTCTGCGGCGGTTGGGGGAAGCTTGGAGAAAAGGCTCATGGGCGATATGAGTTTAGCATCGAAGACGTGCGCGGCCCTTCGAAGGTCAGGGCAAACATGCCGTGCCCCTACGGGCGGCGGTGGCGCTGGCGGGCGGCTTCGTAAAAAAGGACGGCGGCGGCTGCGGCAGCGTTGAGCGATTCGACGCCGCTAGCCATGGGGATGCGGACGCGTGCGTCGGCGCTCCGCTCTACATCTTCCGGGAGGCCAGCGCCTTCGTTTCCCACGAGAAGCGCGACCGATTCGCACCAATTCACTTCCCAAGGGGAGAGGACGCGAGGTTCGCCATCTTGCGGTTCGCGCACACTGGAAGCAAGAGTGTGGACGTTGGCGATTCTGAGTTGTGTGAGAAGAATCGGCAGCGACATACCGGGGAGAATCGGGAGATGGAGCGCCGCGCCGGCGGAGGCCCGCAAGGCTTTCGGCGAAAATGGACTGGCCGTGCCGGATTGGCCCGACGCGGCGGTGACCGCGCCCGTGGCGCCAAAAGCGGCGGCGGTACGAAGGATTGTGCCGACGTTGCCGGGATCCTGAACACCGGCGAGAACGACCAGCAGCGGCGCGCAAGCGGACACGGGCGTTCGAAGGAGGTCATCGAGCGACGCAACGCGCGGATGGACAAGGGCGGCGACCCCTTGCGGATGCTCGGTGTCGGCGAGTCCTTCGAAGAGCCGATCGGTGGTGCGCAGCGTGGGAAAACCCACTTCGGGCCGGCCTATAAGAGGTGCGAGACGCTCGTGGTGGCGTTCGCCGGATTCGCTGAAGAGCACGGCTTCGATGCGGCAACCGGAGCGGAGTGCTTCTTCGACGAGGCGGACGCCTTCGACGCCAACCGAGCCGGATTCCGTGGGCAGACCACCGCGCAAGGCCATGCGAAATTCCTTGAGCCAGCGGTTATCGCGGCTGGTGAGGACTCCCGGCGAGGATGGAGCCGCAGAGTTGCGGGTGGGTTTGCCTGGGGTGGCCATGGCAGGCAGGGTAACAAATTTACCCGTCAAGAAGTAATGCCGGGGTGACGGGCGAGGAAGGGGCCTAGTAACAGTCATTTGCGGGGTGCCAATCTATGGGCGGGGATTGCAAGGGAACAGGGTGTGTGGTAGCGTCGCCCACTTGAGTGCAATCGCGGGCGAAGCGCTAGAGATGGACATATGTCTTCGCCAAAGGCCAAAAAGTTGCCGGCAGAACTGTTGCGGGTGAATGCGCAAACCCCGGAAGCGGAAGTGCTGCGTTACGCGGCGAACTTTCTGACGCGGGGAAGTGTCATCGGAATACCCACCGACACGTACTACGGGCTGGCCGCCGACCCCTTCAATCTTTCCGCAGTGGATGAGATTTACAGAATCAAAGGCCGCCCGGAGACGCGCGCGCTGCCGATTCTGGTGCGTTCGCTGGAGCAGGCCATGCAGCTTGCGCGAGAAGTGCCGCAGAATTTTTTGCGGTTGGCGCAGAAATTCTGGCCGGGAGCGCTGACGCTGGTGGTGGACGCCGCGAACCGTTTGCCGCTGAAAGTGACGGCAAACACGGGAAAAGTGGCGCTACGATGGCCGAAGAACGAAGTGGCGTGCCGCTTGATCGAGGAGTTTGACGGGCCCATTACGGGAACGAGCGCGAATATTTCGGGATTCCCGTCGTGTGCGGGCGCGGATCAGGTGGTGAAGCAGCTTGGCGGGCGGCTCTCGCTGATTCTGGACGCGGGAGAAACCGGAGCGATGATCGGGTCCACGATTGTCGAAGTGCACGGGGGAGCGTGGAAGATTATTCGCGAGGGGGCGATACCGGTTGCGGAGATTGAGAAGGCGCTGAAGTAGTGAATAAGAGTGTTTGATTTTCCAGAGGAACAGCCACCCGGTAGTCCGGCGTGAAAGCGAGTCCCGATGCCCATGCAACTGGAAACTTTAGCTGGCCTCCCGCGGCGGGGCATAAGAAATCTTACCGAGAATTGCAGGGCCGTGCGCACCTGTGGCGCTAGGAAGATTGCTTGGGCGGTGGTGAAAAGTTTCATAGGCGAGCAGAGCAAAAGCGAAGGCTTCTTTCGCGTCAATTGGAATGCCAAAATGGGACGACTTCACCACCTCGATGCCATTGTGCTGGTAGAACTCGCTCAGCACCGAATAAATTAACGGATTGTTCGCGCCGCCGCCCGAGACAATGAGCTGGTGCACTTTCGTCTTTGGGAGGACGAAAAGCTCCATCGCCAAACGGACGCTTGCGAGCGTGAACCACGTGGCAGTCCGGATCAAATCGTTCGGCTTGGCGTGATACTTGCGACCGAGCTGGATGAGTTTGGCGACGTATTCCTTGCCGAAATATTCGCGGCCTGTCGATTTTGGTGGGGGTTCGTATAAATAAGGCTCTTTGAGGAGCAGTGAAGAAATGGGGGCGACGTCGCGGCCTTTCCCGGCGAGATGGGCATTCTTGTCGTAACGCTGGCGACCACGCGTGAAGTGGGAGACGAGCGCGTCGATGAGCATGTTCGCCGGACCCGTATCGAAGGCAAAGACTTGCTCCGGCGTCGCCGCGGCGGGGATCACGGTGAGATTCGCGATGCCGCCGAGATTCAAGGAGACGCGGCCGAATTTTTCGTGGCGATAGAGAAGATAGTCGGCGTAGGGGACGAGCGGCGCGCCTTGTCCGCCAAAAGCCATGTCGGCAGGACGAAAATCGGCGATGGTGGTGATGCCGGTGGACGCGGCAATGACGGAGGGCTCGCCGATTTGCAAAGTTGAGGCTGTCGGGCGTCCGAGATAGGACGCTGGCTTTCCTTGGTGAAAGATAGTTTGGCCGTGGCTGCCGATGAGCGCGATGCGTTTCGGTGAAACGCGAAACTTGCGGCAGGCGGCAAGAGCGGCTTCGGCGAAAACCTCTCCGAGGCGAAAATTCAGTTGGCTCAATTCGCCGGCGGTGATGGGATGTTGCTCGGCGACGCGAAGGATCTCTTTGCGCAGCGCCGGTGGAAATTTGCTCGAGGTGTGGCCGAGTAGCTTTGCGTCGAGATGCGGGGGTGCGCCTGAAATCCGAGCGAGCGCGACGTCAATGCCGTCGGCGGAAGTGCCGGACATGAGGCCGAGAACGAGCATGGATTTGGAGGTCATGAGATTTGCTTTTTGAGTTCGGCGAGGAGGTTGAGAGCGTCGATGGGCTTGAGCTGATCGAGGTCTGCTCCTTTGAGCTTGTCGATGACGGCGCGGTCGAGCGCGGTGAAGAGGACTTCCTGGTGGCCATTGCGGCGATGAGGGGGAGAGCCAGCGCCGGCAGGGGCGGCCCCGCCCGAACCCGCCGCTGCATCTTCAATGGCGCCCGGAGAGAGCGTCTCGCTAAGCTCGTGCTCGCTCTGCTCGTGCTTCTTGAGGACTTCGCGAGCGCGTTCGATGACGCTGCGGGGCAGGCCGGCCAGGCGGGCGACTTCGATGCCGTAACTCTTATCCGCGCTTCCCGGCTCCACGCGGCGAAGGAAAATAATTTCACTGGGGGTCTCTTTAACGGACACGTGGACGTTCTGTACGCCGGAGAGCAGCTCGGCGAGTTCGGTAAGCTCGTGGTAATGGGTGGCGAAAAGCGTGCGCGCGCGTGTGTGCTTTTGCAGATGTTCGACGACAGCCCAGGCGATAGACAGGCCATCGAATGTAGCGGTACCGCGGCCAACCTCATCGAGAAGAACGAGGCTCGCGGGCGTGGCGTGGTGCAGGATGGCCGCGACTTCGCTCATTTCGACGAGAAACGTGGAGCGGCCACGCGCGAGGTTGTCGCTTGCACCGATGCGCGTGAAGATGCGGTCTGTGATCGGCAGCTTGGCTTGGCGAGCCGGAACAAACGACCCCATTTGCGCCATGAGGACAATGAGCGCGGCTTGCCGAAGATAGGTGGACTTGCCGCCCATGTTTGGACCGGTGATCAGAAGAAGCTGCTGGCGCTGCGGATCAAAACAGAGATCGTTGGGAACGAACCGTTCGCCGCGCTGGCGAAGGAGTTCCTCGATGACGGGATGGCGCCCGGCGGCAATGAGGAGCTCGCCCGTGGAATTGAATTCGGGGCGAGCATAACCGCGGTCGGCGGCCAGTTTCGCGAAGGACGCGAGCACATCCAGTTGCGCGACGGCGGCGGCGGTGCGGCGAAGTCGCGGGGCCTGGGCGGCAATGCTCGAACGAATCTCGATGAAAAGCTGGCGTTCGATTTCGAGGATGCGCTCATCGGCGGCGAGGATCTTGCGTTCGTACTCTTTCAACTCGGGCGAAGTGAAACGTTCGGCGTTCACGAGGGTCTGTTTGCGCTCGTAATCCGCGGGCGCGAGATGGAGATTGGGCTTCGAAATCTCCATGTAGTACCCGAAGATCTGGTTGAAGCGAATCTTCAAGGAGGCGATGCCGGTGCGTTTGCGCTCGCGGTCCTCCATAGCGGCGATGATTTGCTTGCTGTGCTGGCTGAGGTTGCGGAGTTCGTCGAGTTCGCCGTGGTAACCGCCGCGGATGACGCCAGGTTCGGAGGCAAGAGCGGGCGGCTCGTCTGCGAGGGCGCGTTCGAGCCGCTCCCGAACTTCGGTGAGTTCGTCAAGCTCGCCATGCAGATGGCGAAGAAGGCGGCTGCCGCCAACGGGAGGCGGGGTCAGGAAATTCCTGAGCACGGGAAGCTGAACGAGCGATTTGCGGAGAGCCACAAGCTCGCGCGGGGAGGCCAACCCGAGCGTGATCCGGCTGGTGAGACGTTCGAGATCCTGAATGCCGCGCAATTCCTTTCGAATCTCGCCGCGAACCACGGTTTGTTGAAGGAGTTGCGCCACGGATTCCAGCCGTGCTTCGATGGCTTCACGATCCAGGAGCGGCCGCAAAATCCAGGAGCGCAAAAGGCGCGCGCCCATTCCGGTGACGGTCGTGTCGAGAGCAGAAACGAGCGTCACCGGTCCGCCCCGCGAAGAGTCGTCGGTGAAAATGGGCGTTAGCAATTCGAGGTTGCGCATGGAGACAGGATCGAGCACGAGCGTTTCATGTTGTTTATAGAAGCGCACGCGGTCCAGATGCTGAAGGGCATCGGAGCCGTCTGGCTGCACTTTCGCGAGCGAGCCGGAACTCTCGGGGCCGCGAGCGGCATTTTCGCGAAGGTAGTGGACGATGGCGCCGGCCGCGGCGAGGGCCTGTGGATGCTCATCGAGGCCGAAGGCGGTGAGTTCGGCTACGCCGAACTGCTCGCGCAGAATTCGCTCGGCGTAGTCGCGCTGAAAGATCCAGTCTTCGAGACGAGTTTCAACCCCGCCTGTGCCATCCAGGAGCGAAGTCTTCGAGGTCTCGAAGAGTTGGGGCGGGCGAGGCAGCAACGTCTCTCGTGGATGAATCAGCTGTAGTTCGTCGCGCAGCGCCTCCTCGGCATCAGGGCCTGTAAATTCGGTGGATTGGAATTCACCGGTGGAGAGATCGACGAAAGCCACTCCGACGGGCGAACCGGAGGGATGTTTTGCGACCGCGGCAAGATAATTATTTTCGCGAGCATCGAGAACCGAGCCGTCGGTCGCGGTTCCCGGGGTGATGACGCGTACGACTTCACGGCGGACGAGCTTTTTGCCGGGGCCGGGTTGTTCCATCTGGTCGCAGATGGCGACTTTGAAGCCGCTTCGAATGAGCCGCGCGATGTAGGCGTCCGCCGCATGGTAAGGAACGCCGCACATCGGGATAGGCTGGCCCTTTTCGCGGTTGCGAGAAGTCAATGTGATTTGCAGTTCGTGGGCGGCGAGAATGGCGTCTTCGTAGAAAAGCTCGTAAAAATCGCCAAGACGAAAGAGCAGCAAAGCGTGCGGATAGCGCGTCTTGATCGCATGATACTGCTGCATCAATGGTGAGGTGGGCTCGCTCATTGCTCAGCCGCGAATTCCGAGTTCGGTCAAGAGAAAAGCGTAATCCAGCGCGATCTCTCTCAGGTAGTCATAGCGGCCGGAAGCGCCACCATGTCCCGCACCCATGTTTGTCTTCAGGAGGAGCGCATTGGAATCGGTTTTCAAGGCGCGCAGCTTGGCCACGTATTTTGCCGGCTCCCAGTACATCACCTGGCTGTCGTTCAGGCCGGTCTTGATGAGCATCGTGGGATACCCCTTGGCCGCGAGATTCGTATAGGGGCAGTAGCTCTTCATGTAGAAATAGTCTTCCGGGATGCGCGGGTCGCCCCACTCTTCGTACTCGCCGACGGTGAGTGGGAGAGAGGCATCGAGCATGGTGTTCAAGACATCGACAAAAGGCACATGGCTGATGACCATGCGGAAAAGGTCGGGCCGCAGGTTGGTGACGGCACCCATCAGGAGGCCGCCGGCGCTGCCGCCTTCGATGACGAGATTGTGGGGCGATGTAAAGCGCTCGGCAATCAAGTGTTCCGCAGAGGCGATGAAATCATTAAAAGTGTTGCGTTTATGGCGGAGCCGGCCCGCGTCATGCCAGGGCTTGCCTAGTTCGCCGCCGCCGCGTATGTGCGCAATGGCGTATATCACGCCGCGCTTGAGAAGGCTGAGCCGGTTGGAATTGAACGTTACGGGAATAGAGAGCCCATAGCTTCCGTAACCGTAAAGCAGTAAAGGGGCGGAGCCATCGCGAGGAGTGTCGCGATGATAGACGATCGAAATCGGGACGTGTGTAGCGCACGCGGGGCCACCACCGCTCCCGCCGGCCCCTTCACTTGTCACCGGCGCGTACAACCGCTCGCTGACATACTGCGTAGAGTCGTAGCCGCCGAGGACTGGTTGCCGCTTGCGCAGAACGCGCTCGCGCGTACGTGTGTCGTAGTCGAAAACGGAACGCGGCGTCACAAGCGATTCATACTGAAAGCGGACAAAGTCCGCGTCGAATTCAGGATTGGCACCGAGAGACGCCTGGTATGCCGGCTCAGCGAATTCAATACGGTGCGATGCAGCTAGCGCGTCCGGCTCCTCCAAACCCAAATCCACGATGCGGAGATAGGGCAGCCCGCCCTCCCTTTCCGTAAGAACCACGTGTGAACGAAAAACATCGACCGAGGAGAGCATGACGTCCGGCCGGTTGGGGATGATTTCGCGCCAGGCGGCCCGCTGCGGATTCGAAAGTGGCGCGCAAACGAGGCGGTAAGTGCGGCCCCCCGAATTGGTTCGTATGAAGAAATAGCCTTCCGTATCGTGTGGATTCGCTCCGCGATTTTCCCGAGTAAGCGGATTGGGGTGATGGTCGACGTAATACTCGTGGTCCGCCTGGCGCGGAGCGATCACGCGAAATTCGGCATAAGGCTGTGCCGCAGGCAGGAAGCGCACTTCACTCGTCGTATGGCTGGCAATCACCAGCAGAAGAAAGGCACCGCTGCGGGTCCGCTCGATTTCGATGCGAAATCGCTCGTCGGCTTCTTCATAGATCAAGGCGTCGGGTTCTTCTGAGCCAGCCACGTGGCGGTAAAGGCGGTGGGAGCGTTTAGTGGTCGCGTCCTCGACAGTGTAAAAAAGCGTGCGGCTGTCGGCTGCCCAGGCGGCGCTGGTGACGCGCTCCATCGTTCGGGGTAGGATTTCGCCGTTCCACAGGTTCTTAATGTACAGCGTGTACTGCCGGAAACCGGTCGAATCGAGGGCATAAGCGAGGAGATGATTGTCCAGGCTGACGTCGAGAGCGCCGAGACCGAGGAAGGAGTGCCCTTCGGCCAGGCTATTGAGGTCCAGGAGGATCTCGTCAAGTGCGCCGTTTGTCTCTGTGCGCCGACAATGAACGGGATACTGCTTGCCTTCTTCCGTGCACGTGAAATAGAGATACCCGCGGAGGCGGTAGGGAACAGACAAGTCGGTTTGCAGGATGCGGGCCAGCATCTCCTGGTAGAGCGCTTCCTGAAAGGGCTCCGTGGATTTCAGAATTGCGTCGGTGTAAGCGTTTTCCGCGTCGAGGTAGGCGATGACCTCAGGATTCTCTTTTTGGCGGAGCCAGGCGTAATGGTCAACCCGGCGATCTCCATGCAAAACGATTTCGATGGGCTCGCGCCGGGCGAGCGGCGGCGCCACGGAAGGGAATCCGGGCATCTCGTTCGAAAGTGCCAACGCTGCTGCCTTCGTGTCTGAGTTCATGCGTCTCTTGAGCTTCTGCGCTCGGCGAGGTGAGCGCCGGATTCTGCCGGGGTCACGCTAAGCAAGGGTGAATTCTCTTCGTCCGCTATACTAGCGGAAGTCCGCGGCAGGAGAAAGCCGCGTTAAGCGCAGCGACGAATTGAAATGCCGAAGGAAGTAGAAATCAAGCTAAAGATTAGAGACGCGAGTGCTTTGCGCCGCGCACTAAAGAGGTTGCATGCGCGGCCAGTCGGGAGCGCTTCGGGACGCGTCCATGAGTGGAACGTCATCTTCGATACGCCGCAAGGCGGACTGGCAAAACACGGGCAGCTGCTGCGGATTCGAATTGAAACATCAGAAGGTAAGTCAAAGCGCAGAAACAGTGCGCAAAGGAAGCGCACCGTGCTGACATTCAAGAGGCCCATCGTCTCTGAAACAGCGAGTTCCGGGATCGAAAAAGAGCGCGGCAGTCATAAAGTGCGCGAGGAGATCGAAGTTGAAGTGGCGGATGCCGCCGTTCTTTCCCAAGTCTTCGAAGGACTCGGGATGCGAGGGTGGTTCCGCTACGAAAAGTACCGCACGACGTTTAGCCTGCCTCCTTCGAAAGATTGGGCGAAGGGCCTACTGATCGAACTAGATGAGACACCCATTGGAACGTTTGTCGAGTTGGAAGGTCCCCCGGCCGCGATTGACCGGGCCGCAAAGGAACTCGGCTACTCAAAGCGGGACTACATTCTCAAGAACTACCTCGTCTTATATGTCGAAGAATGCCGCCGCCTAGGAAAAGTACCCAGCGATTTGGTCTTCGCTGCCAGCTCTTCCGCAAAAGAGATAAAAAATTCAAAAAAATGAGCGACAAGCTCATTCTTTTCTTGACATTGAAGCGAGTGCAGCTTAAGACTGCAGATGCGACTGCAAATCGGAAGTGAAATTGCTCTGGTTTTGCAGGCGACGCGTGCTGACCGCCACTCGGCTGGCACGCAGGAGCGGATTGTCGTCCCATGTTGGCGCTCAACGAATTGGAACCTGGCCCCGATTGCGTGACCCCGAGAGGGTCTCGCGTGCGTTGGCAAGGGATGGTTGAAGGTGCCAGATCGCGCGGGGCAGAGGACCTTCCACGGGCGGTAGGGTGGGGAGGGTTCGCTCCAGGCTAACGGTAAGTCCATCTTTATAAGGCACTTGCCCGCGGCCGAGGTCAACTTGGCTCGCGGGTTTTTTGTTGGCTAATAGTTTCGCAGGGCGCGGGGTTCGATACCCGGCGTTCTGGTGAACATGAGGTTAGACGATGGAAATTTACGCAACGGAACTGATGGGAGCGGAAGCGTACGATGTCCATGGCAATTTTGTGGGCCGTGTTCGCGAGTTCTTCATCGAACCCGCGCAAGCGACGAACCGTATATCTCATTTCCTGCTTTCGCGCGGCCGTTTCCAACCTCTTCTCGCCCGACACGATCAAGTCGCGACGGTCGCGCCCGGTACGATGCGGCTGAACGTGAGCGAGCGGGCGCTGCAGCTCTATGAACCGAATGAGTCGTTGCTCGCGGTGCGCAAAGACTTGATGGATCAACAGATTATTGACACGCTTGGGCGCAAGGTCGTTCGCGTGAACGACGTGGACCTGGCCGAGCTTCGTAGCAACGGAAACGTCGAATTGCGGGTGACGCAGGTTGACGTGGGGCTACCCGGGGCGGTGCGCAGGCTCCTTCAAGGCGTGGTGTCTCCGGGAGTTATCCGCAAGCTCCAGAACAAGCTGCCGCAAAAATCCATCCGCTGGGAGTTCGTGAATCTCATCGAATCCGATCCTTTGCGGCGCGTGAAGCTTCGCATCACCCACGAAAAACTCGAAGACCTGCATCCCGCGGACCTCGCCGATATCATCGAGCACCTCTCTGCCTCCGAGCGGCAGGGCATTATCGCCTCGCTCGACGAAGAGACCGCCGCTTCCGTTCTGGCGGAACTCGATGAGCGGCTGACCACGCAAATCGTCGAGAAACTGGACCCCGAAAAAGCAGCTGACATTTTGGAAGAGATGGCTCCCGACGCTGCCGCGGACCTCTTGGCTGACTTGCCGCGAGAGACGTCCGAGGAATTGCTGGAGGAGATGCCCGGACAAGAAGCCGATGAAGTACGCGAACTGCTGGCGTTCGATCCTTCAACGGCTGGCGGGATGATGAACACTGAGTTCGTGTTCGTGGGAGAACAATCGCGTCGGGAAGAAGTCCTGGCATGGATACGCGGTCTGGAATTGAACCTCGACCAGCTCGATACCATCGTCCTGCTGGATAGCGCCGCGGAATATTCCGGCACTGTGTCCATTGCGAGGCTGTTGCTGGCGGCGCCGGAGCAGACGATGGCGCAGCTTAAGAGCGAGCCACTTTTGAGCATCTCCGGTGATGCGGACGAAAAAGACGTGTTCGAATTGTTCGACAAGTACAACTTGCGAATGCTCACCGTTGTGGATGAGGAGAGGCGCCCCATCGGCACGGTCACGGTGGACGACGTGGTTTCGCGGCTTGTCAAGAAATAACGGCGAACTGGACGCTGAGGATGAACTGGGAAACGCTGACATCCGGGTTTGAAGGGCTGCGGACGCGCGGCACGGACTTGCAGCACAAGATTCGTGGATTGCGCCGCCGGTTGACTTTGTTGCTCGCAGTTATCGGGCCGGGGCTGATCACTTCAAACGTAGACAACGATGCGGGCGGCATCGCGACTTATTCGCAGGCAGGCGCACAATACGGTTACGCGCTGCTGTGGTCCCTCATTCCCATGACCATCGCCCTCTACGTGACCGAGGAGATGTGCGCGCGGATGGGAGTGATCACCGGCAAAGGACTCTCCGACCTGATTCGCGAGGAGTTCGGCTTCCGCCCGACGTTTTTCGTGATGATCACGGGATTCTTCGTGGACTTGGCGAACGTCGTAGCTGAGTTCGCGGGCGTGGCCGCTTCCATGGAGATGTTTCACGTCAGCCGGTACATTGCCGTTCCCATTGCTGCGATTTTGGTCTGGATTCTGGTGATGCGGGGGACCTACCGGCAGGTGGAGGTCATTTTTCTGATCGCGTGCGGGTTCTATGTTACGTACATCATTTCGGCGATATTGGCCAAGCCGAATTGGTTGGAAGCGGCCCAGCATGTGGTCATCCCCAACCTCCATTTCAATTCCGGTTACCTGCTCACGCTGACGGCGCTGGTCGGCACCACCATTGCACCGTGGCAGTTCTTCTATTTACAGGCGGGATTCGTCGAGAAGAAAGTCGGGCCGAGGCAGTACCCACAAGCGCGCGCGGATGTAATGGTGGGCAGCATCAGCTGCATGGTGATCGTATTTTTCATCATCGTGGCCACTGCTGCCACACTTTATGTCTCCGGCCAGAGGAACATCACCGATGCAGTCGACGCGGCCCGCGCACTGATTCCATTAGCCGGGAAGTGGGCTGGCTTTACCTTTGCCTTCGGCCTGTTGAATGCCTCTCTATTTGCGGCCACCATTTTGCCTCTTTCGACGGCGCATGTGATTTGTGAGGGCTTGGGATTCGAAGCTGGAATCGATCACAAGTTCAGCGATGCGAAGATCTTTTACGGCCTATATACAGTCTTGATTGCGGTAGGCGCCGGTATCATCCTCATCCCACATGTTCCTCTCTGGAAGATCTTCATATTCTCGCAGGTAGGAAACGGGATCTGGTTGCCCGTCGTGGTCATCTTCATCCTGCTCCTGGTGAACAGGGGGGACCTCATGGGCGAGCACGTGAATACGGTCACGTTCAACGTCGTCGCCTGGGTCACGGCCATCGCCATGATCGTCCTGACCCTCGTTCTCGTCTATACATCGCTTTTCCAGGCGGCGCCTCCGGCGGGTTGAAGCTCAGCAGGTCGCGCGAGTGCAGGGATGCTCAACAGAGCAACCGGGGATTGCGCCGCGGCCAAAGCGTATGTTAACTTTGCGGCGTAAAGAAGAATCCGCCTGAACACCGTGGCACACCATAAATCACACACGACGCTGCAAGTTTCCGCCTCCGGAACGCTCGGGCCGGTGACCGCCGAGGAAGCACAGCTCCTCGAAAAGCTCGATCTCAACCGGCTGCCGCGGCATGTCGCGGTAATCATGGATGGCAACGGGCGCTGGGCGCAGCAACGCCACCTGCCGCGCGTAGCGGGACACAGCTCCGGCACGAAGACCGCGCGATCAACGATCGAGACTTGCGCGCGGCTGAAAATCGAAGCTCTGACGCTCTACGCCTTCTCCGTCGAGAACTGGCGCCGACCGAAATCAGAAATAGACTTTCTCATGCAACTGCTTCGCGAATACTTGCGCAAGGAAATGCCGCTGCTCCAAAAGAACCATATCCGTATGCGTTTCTTGGGCCGCACGGACGAACTCCCGAAAGGCGTGCAGGACGACGTGCGCGACGCCATGGAACGGACCGCCGGAAACAAGGGCATGGTGCTGTGCGTTGCGCTGAATTACGGCGGACGCGCGGAAATCGTAGACGCCATGAACGCGATTCTTGCGGATCAAAACGGGAATGCCGGCCGCGCGCCAATCACGGAAGAGACGTTGACCCGGCACATGTACACGAGCGGCTTGCCGGACCCCGATTTGCTCATTCGCACAAGCGGTGAAATGCGCGTCAGCAATTTTCTGCTCTGGCAGATCGCTTATGCCGAAATTTTCGTGACGGAAACGCTCTGGCCCGATTTCAACCGCGCGCGGCTGCTCGAGGCGCTTGTGGAGTATCAGAAACGCGAACGGCGTTACGGCGGAATTCGCGAAGGCCAGGCCGGCCCGGAAAAATCCGCGCGTGTGGTTGGCGAATGACAGATTCTCTCCTTACGGCTAGATTGCGCTTGTGCATCTCTCCGGTACACGTTCTTTCGAATTTGTGATTCTCTTCCGTGATTTATTTCTCCTGATGTGATGAGATGTAGCAAGAGATTCGTCAGGGGATCCCTTCTTTATGACCTGGAAGCGCGTGGCGACGGCTGTCGTTCTCATTCCGTGTGTGGTCGGCCTGGTCTTGTGGGGTTCGACCGCGCTGCTTGCCGTCGGCATGGCTCTTGTCATACTGCTGGCCCTCTTTGAATATTTCGCGTTGGGAGAAGCGATCGGTCATCGCGCTTACCGGTTTTGGACCGCGACGTGCGCGTTGCTTCTCGTTTACGTCCAGTGGCTGGCAGCCATCGCCCCTTCCTATGAGTTGGTGGGCGGGCTGGCCTTTCATCGCGAAGTCGGGCGAATTCTGGGGATACTTCCCACGGTCCAGGATGTCTTCTTTATTTTTGTCCTCGGGGTCGCCGCTTTGACTCTTTGGACGAAACGGCCGGTCGTGGAAGCGCTCCCTGCCGCAGGAATCAGCGCCAGCGGGCTCTTGCTTGTCGCTTTTCCACTGACCTTCGCAATTCGACTGCATGGACGCGGGTCTGAAGGACCAAAGTTTCTGCTCTTTGCTCTGGTTATCACATGGGCCGGAGACACGGCCGCGTATTTTGCTGGCCGCGCGCTTGGGAAGCGCCCTCTTGCGCCCGTCCTGAGCCCCAAGAAAACCTGGGAAGGGACGATCGCAAGCCTCCTTGGGGCACTACTTGTAGCCGTTCTGTTCTCACGGTGGATGTTCGTGCCCGCGGCACACTTGCTGGCGATGGCTGCGGTGGGTAATGTGGCGGGCCAAGCCGGGGACTTGCTGGAATCGGCGTATAAGCGGAGCGCCGGAGTGAAAGATTCCGGCGCGCTTTTGCCGGGGCATGGCGGTGTACTTGACCGGATCGATGCATTGATTTTGGCAATCCCGGTTGTCTGGTACTATTGGATTTGGGTCTATCCGCCCAACCGGTAGATCCTCAGGTCCTTCCCATCTAGGGGCGGTTGACAGACGAGAGTGTCGGTCCTGCCAGGTTTGCGATAAACGGAGAAGAGATTCTTCCTTGAAGCATCTAGCCATTCTGGGTTCCACAGGTTCCATCGGGCGTCAGTGTCTTTCGGTGGTGGAGGCAATGCCGGAGCGGTTTGGCATTTGCGCATTGGCTGCCGGCGGAAACCTCGAGGAATTGACCGGGCAGATCAAGCGGCACCGGCCGGAAGTGGTTTCCGTGTCAGACGGAGCAAAAGCGGATGAATTGTCGGCCGCGCTTCGCGAAAATGGAATTTCTCCCTTGCCTGCCATCCATTATGGACGCGAAGGGATGCTGGCTGTTGGGACGCACGGCAAAGCGGACATCGTAGTCTCCGCGGCGGTCGGCGTCGTGGGGCTGGAAGCCACATACGAAGCCGTCAGGCTAGGTAAAACAGTAGCGCTTTCTAACAAAGAAGTTTTGGTAGCCGCCGGAGAATTGGTGATGGCGGCGGCGAAAAAGGCCGGGCGGGAATTGCTTCCTGTCGATAGCGAGCACAATGCGGTCCACCAGTGTATGCGCGGCGGGAGCCCAAGGGAAATTAAGAAGGTCGTGCTGACTGCCAGCGGCGGCCCCTTCCGCAAGACGCCTCTTGCCGAGCTCGAGCACGTATCTCCCGAACAGGCACTGGCGCATCCCAACTGGAAGATGGGGAACCGCATTACGATTGATTCTGCGACGATGATGAACAAAGGCTTCGAAGTCATCGAAGCGCGATGGTTGTTCGACTTGCGGCCCGACCAGATTGAAGTCGTGATTCACCCGCAGTCCACAATTCACTCGATGGTGGAGTTCGTGGATGGCTCGATTTTGGCGCAACTGGGCCCCACGGACATGCGGATGCCCATCCAATATGCGTTAACCTATCCGGAGAGGGCGGCGTCTAATCAGGTAGCCCTGGATTGGCGCAAGCTTCGGCGGTTGGATTTCCAGAAAGTTTCCACCCGGCGTTTTCCCTGCCTTCGGCTGGCTCGAGAAGCCATGAAGAAGGGCGGAGCAATGCCCTGCGCCTTGAATGCCGCAGATGAAGTTGCCGTCACTGCTTTTCTGGAGAGGCGGCTGCCGTTCCGGGGGATTGCGGAAGTGATTGAGCGCGTACTTGCACGGACACCACGCGTGCGATTTGAGAAGATGGATGATGTGCTTGCGGCCGATGCGGAAGCGCGACGAGCCGCGAAAGAAGAAGTGAACCGCCTGGCAATTGCGGCCGTGGCGGTCTCGTAAGAATCGTAAGAAGGGAAAGACAGAAATATGGCGGCGGTTTACCTGATAGTCGGCGTGGGATTGGTGCTCGGCGTGATGGTCCTGATTCACGAATGGGGACATTTCATAGTCGCGCGCATGTGCCGGGTACGCGTCGACGTGTTTTCCATCGGATTCGGACCGCGGCTCTTCGGCTGGAAGAAAGGGCCTACGGACTATCGTGTGAGTGCCTTGCCGCTGGGCGGGTACGTGCGGATGGCCGGACAAGATCTTTCCGAAGTCGACTCCGGCGATAAACCACCGACGGGAGCGCCCGACGAGTTGATGAGCAAGCCGCGCTGGCAGAGGGCGCTGATCTCCTTCGCGGGCCCGGCGGTAAACCTGATTTTCCCGCTGTTTCTGCTCGCGGGACTATTTTCGATTGTCGGCGTGCCCTATCCAGCGTATCTGAATGAACCGGTGCGGGTAACCGAATTGCCGCGCAATTCCGAAGTGCCAGCGAGCGACCTAAAAGCAGGCGACACCATCCTCTCAATCAACGGGACTCCGACACCGACTTGGGAACAGGCGCTTCTGGCGCTGAAACCTGCCGGGGGCGGTTCGACTGTCAAGCTGGAAATCGACGATGCGGGCACACACCGAACCATCGTGGTCCCCTATAAGAATGCCTCGGACCCCAGCCAGATCCTTGGATTTGCGCCCGTGCACTCCGTGATCGATCAGGTCGCTCCCGGAACTCCAGCCGATCGGGCGGGGCTGCGGGAAGGCGATTCGATTCTGGCGGTGAACGGCAAAAAAATCGATTACTGGCAACAATTCAACCAAGCGATCCAGTCGTCAAATGGCCAACCCATGACGCTGGACATCGAGCGAAAGGGAACGACCATCCGGCTCGAAGTGACGCCGAAGAAGGGCGCAGCGAACGCCGATGACAATGTCTATCAGATTGGCGTGCTAAGGCGCGATGAAACCGCCTACAAGCACGTATCGTTCGGCGAGAGTGTGCGTTTTGCCGGCGGGGAAACCGTCGATACCATCGGGCAGACCGTGGATGTAGTCGGAAAACTATTTAGCGGCCGCGTTTCGATCAAGCAACTCCAGGGCCCCGTGGGCATCTCCCACATGGCGAGCCAGGCCGTGCGCAGAGGCCCGCTGGACGTAATCTCCTTAATGGTGCTTATCAGCATCAACCTGGGAATCCTGAACCTCCTGCCAATCCCAATTCTGGACGGCGGAAATATTCTTCTACTTGCGATCGAAGGAATCATGCGTCGCGATTTAAGCCTCAGCTTCAAGGAGCGCTTCGTTCAGATCGGCCTGGTGTTCCTCTTGGTCATCTTCGCAATCGTTATGTACAATGACATTTTGCGGCGGATTGCGAGTCATTCGTAGTCCGCGGCACGAAACTCTTGAGGAGGGCCACTGATGGCTGTATCGCCGGCCCATCGGGTTTCGACAGGCGAGCGGCTGAATACCGCCGAAACAACTGGCAAGCTTCAGAAAGCGATCCGGGAGCGCCACATTCGCCTAACCCGCCAGAGGCGCGTGATCCTGGAGGTTATGGATTCTGCCGAGCAGCATCTGGATGTGGATCAGATTCTGGAACGCGCGCAGAAAATCGATTCCGGCGTGCACCTTGTCACTGTTTACCGCACCATCGATCTCCTGAAAAAACTCGGGCTCATCGATGAGCTCGACTTGCTCCATCTGCGAGGCGATCGCCACTATTACGAAAGTCACGGTCCGCGAGATCACATTCATGTGGCCTGCTTGCGTTGCGGAAAGGTGCGCGAATTTGAGAGCCGCCTCTACGAGCAACTAAAGCAGCAGATCGCGCGGGACTTCAAGATGAAAGTAACGGTATCGCGCACGGAAGTGGGCGGCTACTGCGAAGACTGCCTGCGCAAAATCCCCTCCTGAGGCCTGTACTCATTCCAGATGCGCTCCGTGCACCATAGCAACGTTATGTCAAAGTGTCCTGCAACTCTACGCAAGCTGCTGTTCTACAGTCTCATTACAAAAACTTCGCGAGTAGCTCACACTATCCTGCTGGTGGAATGCGAAAGTCTCTCCCGTGCCGGAAGGATGTGTTGGCTAGCGGGGCAGGGCTCAGACGGAGGCGCGGGATGTTCGGAAGCGGCGGAGGCGGCTGAAGAAATTGTTGGCGGTGGCGATGTCGCGGGCAATTTGCTTGCGGAGTTCTTCCGGGCCGGTGAATTTCTTTTCCTCGCGAAGACGCTTCCAGAATTGCACCTCAACACGCGCGGGAGAGGCTTCGCCCATCGGCTCAAGGACATGCGTCTCGACGCTCAAGGATGAGCCGTTGAACGTGGGGCGAACGCCAATGTTTGTGACGGAACGGCGGCTTCGCGATTCGCCGTCGAAACGCGCGCGAGTCACATAAACGCCTCGGGCCGGGAGCAACTCCTGTTCGGGGGTGAGATTTAGCGTCGGAAACGTAAATCGTGCGCCCGTGCCAGTTCCTGGAACGATCCCGCCGCTGAGCACAAACGGACGGCCAAGGAGGCGAGCAGCGCGAGTCACATCCCCTTCGGCAATTTCCCGCCGAATGATCGTGCTGGAGACAACTTCGCCCTTGTAGACGACATGGGGAATGATGACGACTTCGAATCCGCGCTCGCGGCCGAGTTGAAGCAGGCGCTGCGCGTCGCCGGCTTGCTTATGGCCGAAGCGGAAATTCTCTCCGACAAACACCGCGCTGACGTGAAGGTCTCGTACGAGTATCTGATCCACGAATTCCTGGGGCGAAAGACGGGCGAGATCATGCGTAAAGGGGAGGATGACGGCGGCTTCGATGTTCAGGGCGCCAAAGCATGCGATTCGCTGTTCGATGGTGGTAAGGCGAAGCGGCGCCGACTCCGGGCGGAGAACTTTCTGCGGGGGTGGGTCAAATGTGAGGACCGTGGGTGTGGAGGCCGATTCCCGGGCGCGGGTGATGGCGGCGCGGAGAATGGCTTGGTGCCCCAGGTGGATGCCGTCGAAATTTCCGATCGCCAGTGCACTGCCGCGGCCTGATGAAGCGTATCGAGCTGCCCAGTCCTGAGAGGAAGAAAACACCGATGGTGCCAGAGGCCCTGATATAGCGGACCTTGAGGTTGCCTTGCCCACCTCGGATTCCTCGACACCCACTTCCAGCTCGAGGCCATCGTAAGCGAGCTGCACATGGGAATGGCCAAGTTTGCGAAGCCTTTCGTTGGTTTCCGCGTGCGGCAGATCGTGGGCGATATGGGTAAACCAGGCGGTGCGAGGCTTCAGCAGTTTGATGAGGGCAAGTGCCTGCTCCACGGTCTGATGCATGGGATGAGGGATATCCCGCAGTGCGTCGATGATCAATACATCGAGGCCGGTCAATAACGACAAGGAGGAGTCGGGGATGGAGCTGAAATCCGTCAGGTACGCGGCGCGACCGAAACGAAAACCCAAGACATCCATGTCGCCGTGCTTGAGCGGCACGGGAGTAAGAGCGAGGCCGAGAAGTTCAAACGGGCTTGCGACTTCATGCAGGGTGACGCTGGGTATCGAGCTGAGTTTGGGCTTGCCGTCAAAAATGTATGCGAAAGCGCGGCGAAGGATGCGAAAGGTTTCCTCGTTGGAATAAACCGGAAGAGCGGCTCGCTGGCGAATATTGTAAGGGCGGATATCGTCGAAACCCATGACGTGATCGGCGTGACCATGGGTGAGCAGGACGGCGTCGAGGCGTTCGATGGAGGCGCGGAGGGCCTGCTGACGAAAATCAGGCGTGGTATCAATCACCACGTTCTTGCCGTTACGCGAGAGGAGCAGGGAAGGGCGCAGACGGTTGTCGCGAGGATCCGGTGAGCTGCAAACTCGGCAGTGGCACCCGAGCGTGGGAACGCCCATGGACGTGCCGGAGCCAAGGACCGTAATTTTTAAGGATGCCAGGGACATGCTTGGATTACGGAATAATTTTTCAAAGCCAGGCCAATATGCAGAATTTGATTTCGCTACGGCCGGGTCTTAGCTTTCGCTTTCGTGGCGGCCTGCGCCGCAACCGCCTGATTGACTTCCAGATAGGTCATCTTCAGTTTGCCAAGAAGATCGAGCAGGAGAGTGTCCTCTTCCGGCGCGAGGTTTCCTTTCGTCTTCTCGTGAAGGGCATCGAGCATGTCAATCAATTCGTGTGCCGCTTCCGGATCAATCATCGGGTCGCCCGTTCGTGGATCCGCGTACGCCCCCAGGACCATCGCAGCGTTGCTGCCCAGCATGCGAACAAGATTCTCGAAGGCTGGGGAGCGTTTGGGAACCTCAACGGGAGGAAGTGGTGCACTGGGCTTGGGAGATTCGACAGCTGGCGCCAGACGCTCCTGGAGCTTGGCTTCCCGTTCTTTCTCCTCGATGGCTTCCTTGCGGAGCTCGCCATCGGCAGTGAAGGGACGGCGGTCAATGACGCGAAACGACTCTTCGTGTTTGTGATCAGTCAAGGGGACAATCCTCGTCAATATCTCCCTCTAAGTTTAGCACGGGTGCGAGGATACGGCAGAGTTGGCGCTGGGAACAGGTTGAACACCGGCGGTTAACGCGTCGCAACCAAATATGGCCTAGTGGTGTTATACAAAGAGAACCCGAATCGGAAGGAGTGCCAAACTCTGATTATGCACAGGAGAGAAAAAATGCGATTCACGGAATGCAGGTTCAGGTTCGCGATTGCCGTCGTAGCGTTTACTCTTTTACTGGGACTGCTGCCGGTTGCAGCCATTGCGCAAGATCAGGCCCCGCCATCTTATGCGCCGGAGCAATTGGACAGAATAGTTTCGCGGATCGCTTTGTATCCCGATCCGCTGCTGGCCCAAGTTCTCGCCGCCGCGACATTTCCGGATCAGATTCCTGATGCCGCGGGATGGGCGGATCAACACCATTACCTGCGTGGCGATGATCTCGCCAGGGCCATTTCCTCGGATCAATTGCCTTGGGACCCGAGCGTGCAAGCCTTGCTCCCGTTCCCTTCGGTCCTGGACACGATGGCCTCTGATATGAACTGGACTGCCGACCTTGGAAACGCATTCCTGGCGCAGCGCGACGACGTAATGGACGCCGTACAACGAATGCGACATAGGGCCATGGAGTACGGTTATTTGCGCAGCAACGGACAGGTCATCGTCGCTGGAGGACCGTACATTGAAATCCGGCCCGCGAACCCGGCGTTCCTGGTTGTACCGTACTACGATCCCGGTGTGGTCTATGTCCGCGCTAGACCGGGATTCTTCGTCGGCGGGGCCATTCGCTTCGGTTATGGCGTCACGCTCGGTGTAGGGTTCCGGCCGTGGGGTTGGGGATACGACCGTTTTGAATGGGGCCGTCACGAAGTTTTCATTAATGACCGGCCCTGGGGACGCGAGTGGCGGAACCGGCGAGAGTATGTTCACCCATACCCCGAAGTTCACCGATGGGAAGGTGAACGGCATGCGGAAGGGCACGAGTTGATTCGGCGCGATGACCGCGAGAGGAATGCCTGGAAAGATGGCCGTTCGCGAGAGGAAGACCACAAACACGACCATGGACGCGATCACGACCGTGGACGCGATCACGACCGGAAGCCATAGCTCGAGAACATCCAGAGTATTTTTAAACTTGGACGAGAATACGCCCTTCCCAACCGGGGCGTATCGTCTTCATCCGCCAATGCACCCGCTGAGCAGCGCGTGTTTTCCCGCGGCAGTCCTTCTTCTCCTTGCAGCACATTCAATTCGGCGCGCTTGTCAAACCATGTGCCGCACCTTAGAGTGTAACGTTTGTTGCGTCACACGGTTTGCGGCGAGGCGATGGCGATAAAGAGAAAAACGAGCCGAAAATTGGCGGGGCCCCGCGCTGCAAGCTCCCCCGCACCGAAAACATCGCGTCTGACGGCGGGCGAATGGTTCGAAAAGCTCGCCGCTGTGCAAGCACGATTACGTGCGCCGGACGGTTGTCCCTGGGACCGCGAACAGACGCACGCCACTCTGCGCACCTATCTAATCGAAGAAGCCTACGAGGTTCTGGAAGCCCTGGAAAGCGGCGACGACGGCAAATTCTCCGAAGAGATGGGGGATTTGCTTTTGCAAATCGTGTTTCATTCGCGCATTGCCGAGGAAGAGGGTAGATTCACCGTTTCCGACGTGATCCGCGAAGTGCACGACAAAATGGTACGCCGACATCCGCATGTCTTTGGCGAGAAGCGAGCCAAAGATGCCGCGGAAGTCCTGAAAAACTGGGAACAGCTAAAGAAGGAAGAACGGAAAGCGGCGAGCCGGGAGAAATCACAGGCGGACGCCAAGCCCGCTTCTTTGCTGGATGGTGTCTCGAAGGCTTTGCCGGCTGCGTTGGAAGGATTCCAGCTTACGCGGCGCGCGGCGAGGATCGGATTTGATTGGCAAAACGTGGGAGGCGTCTTCGCGAAAATAGACGAAGAAGCGAGCGAACTTCGTCAGGCGCTGAGCGTGAAAGATGCAAAGCGAGAGGAAGAAGAAATGGGCGACCTGCTCTTCGCCGCGGTCAATCTGGCGCGTTATCTGCACATCGACCCTGAAATCGCGCTGAAGAAGGCTAACGCAAAATTTTCGTCGCGATTCCGCCGCATGGAGCAGCTGGCTGCGGAAGCCGGCAAACCTCTGGCGGATGTTCCGCGGGAGGATATGGAAAGATTTTGGGAAATCGCAAAACGATCCGAAAAGGGTGCTTTGCGAGCTTGGCCGGAGGTTCGCAAAGTCCGATGAGCGAAGGAATCATCGTCCGCAAATGCCACGGCATGGAAGAGTTTCAGCGATGCGTCACACTGCAAAAGGAAATCTGGGGCGAAGATGATCTTGAAGTGGAGCCCGCCACGTTGTTCGTAGTGGCGGCTGAAACCGGGGGGCAGGTGCTGGGCGCGTTCGATGGAGAGCGGCTCGTCGGGTACACACTCGCGGTCGTTGGGTTCACGAACGCTACCGTGTTTCTCCATTCGCACATGACGGGCGTGCATGGTGACTACCGCGACCGTGGAGTCGGCCGGGCGCTGAAACTATTTCAACGCGACGAAGCTCTCGGCAGGGGAATTCGCCTCATCGTTTGGACTTTCGACCCGCTTGAAACCCGGAATGCGTATTTCAACTTGAATCGCCTTGGGGCCATTGCACGGAAATATTTGCCGAACCTTTATGGTTTGACGACAAGTCCGTTGCACCGCGGGCTGCCCACGGACCGCCTCTGGGCGGAGTGGCAAATCGACTCCCCGCGCGTGATAGCGGCGGTGTCGGATTTAGGGGCGGAACAGTCGCCGGCCCCTGCGGCCATCGCATTGCCAGCGGAGCTCGATCGCTGGAAGCAGAGTGATTCGGCCAATTTGGCTAAGCTGCAAGCACGCATCCGTGAGGAGTTTACGGCCTGGTTTGCGCGCGGATACGCCGCAGTGGGCGTAACGAAGTCTTCCCGCGGCGTTGCGTATCAGTTGGTACCCTGGAGCGATTTCTAGCCGGAGAATTCTGCCGGTGGCGACCAAGAGGGCTGCGATATTTCGCGGGCTACGGCGCTTGTTGAATCGGTGAGCGAAGGGGACGATGCAGATAAGAGAAGTCACGCTGAGAGAGTTGCGGATGAAGCTGACCGCGCCATTTGAGACCAGCTCCGAGCGGACAGAGGAGCGGCGCATCATCCTGGCCGAAGTGCACATGGATGGCGCGATCGGCTGGGGTGAATGCGTGGCTGGAGAAAGGCCGTTCTACAGCCCAGAAACGACCGATACTGCGTGGATAGTGATGCGTGATTTTCTCTGGCCAATGTTAAGTGGAAGAGAGATTGCCACGGCCGCGGATGCGTGGCCATTAATGGAAGCCGTTCGCGGCCACAATATGGCCAAGGCCACCTTAGAATCTGCGGTCTGGGACGCGGAGGCCAAACAGAAAGGAGTGCCGCTTTCGAAGCTACTTGGCGGTACGCGCGACGAAATCTCGAGCGGCGTCTCCATCGGTATCAAGAAATCGCTCGACGAACTGGCCGCGACGGTCAGGAAGGAACTTGCCGCCGGCTACCAGCGAATCAAGATCAAAATCAAGCCGGGCAAAGAGCTGCCGCAAGTGAAGCGCCTGCGCGAAGAATTCCCCGGAATCAAGTTGATGGTGGACGCCAACTCCGCATACCGGCTTGAGGACTGGCCGCTCTTGAAAGAGCTGGAAAACTTTTACTTGATGATGATCGAGCAGCCGCTCGGCTGGGATGATTTGTATTCTCACGTGGAGCTGCAGAAAAAGCTCGCCACACCCATCTGCCTGGACGAATGCATCCACACGGAAGAGCAGGCGCACGCAGCGATCCAGCTTGGCGCCTGCAAAATCATCAACATCAAACTGGGGAGAGTGGGGGGCTACACAGTTGCGCGACGCATCCACGATCTTTGCCAACGAAACAGCGTTCCCGTGTGGTGTGGAGGGATGCTGGAATCCGGAATCGGCCGTGCCCATAACATTGCGCTCTCGACCCTCCCCAACTTCACGCTGCCAGGGGATGTGACCGCCAGCCGCCGTTACTGGGACGAGGACATCATCGAACCGGAAGTCACCGTCTCGGGGCAGGGAACAATACGCGTGCCGCGCGGGCCTGGCATCGGCTACGAACCGCGGCGCGATCGCATCGAAAAACTCACCGTGCGGAAAGAACGGCTGGTTTGATTCGGTGCTTGTCGAGCACTCCAGAGGGCGAGCGCCCAGCCGTCGCGTCATAGCTTCGCTGATCAGCCTGATCGTCGTGATCTGGGCGATCAACTTTATCGCTGCGAAGATCGGCCTGCGCTCATTTCCTGCGCTTACGATGGCGTCGTTCCGGGTGTGCGCCGCCGGCGTGGTCATGATCCCTTTTTATCTCTGCATGCGGAGAATGAAAGTCTTCGCCGAAGCTGCCGGGGTCCGGAAAGTCGGATTTACCCGGCGCGACGCCTGGACGTTCCTCTACCTCGGTTTTTTCGGCGTCAGCGTGAATCAATTCTGCTTCACGCTCGGATTGCGCTACACGTCGGTGAGCCACTCCGCGATTATCGTCGGCATGGGGCCGATCTACACCCTGATCCTGGCGGTTCTACTGCGGCTCGAACGCGCAACGTGGCATAAAGCCGTGGGAATGGCCATCGCCTTTACGGGGATCGCCGTGCTGGCCTCGGAAAACGGCATCAACTCGCATTCGCCTTCGCTTTTGGGCGACGCCATCACCATGACCGGTTCGCTTGGCTTCGCCGTATACGCGGTGCTTGGAAAGCGTGTTTCGGGTGAATACGACGCTTTGACAATGACCGCCTACAATCACTTTGCAGGCGCGCTCCTCTTGTTGCCTCTGGCTCTCCATCAGGCTCATGCAATGACTATCGCGGGGAGGTGGCAAGCCGTGCCTTGGCAAGCTTGGGCTGCCGTCTTCTACATGGGGCTTTTCGGCTCGGCGGTCGCGTATGTCGCCTATTACTGGCTGCTGCGATACCTCGAAGCCTCGCAATTGAGCGCATTCACCTATCTTCTACCCATTCTTGCGTCAATCCTCGGCATTCTGACGCTCGGGGAAAAGGGCTCCTGGACGCAAATTTTTGGCGGGGCGCTCGCTCTTGCCGGCGTCTATTGGACGGAATCCGGAAGAGTCGCCAAATAGCAAATGCGCAAGAGGACAACTTCCTCCGGCCGCAGCGTTGACTTGCCCTGGTGCGCCTTCTAAGCTTTTTTCAGAGAAGTCCTGGTTGTCTGTTTTTCATCCAAGATCACTCCTCTGTGGGAATCCGCCCACGCGGCCCGCGTTCTGGGAAGAGAGCCATCGCTCTGGGGGAAGGCTTCGGCCATGAGAAGCAAGCTCGCAATCGCTGCAATGCTGCTTTTGGCAGCCGGCTCTGGCAGCTTCTGGTATCTAAACCGAAGTCCAAAGTTATTGGACACCGACACGATTGTTCTCGCCGATTTCATCAATACCTCGGGAGAAAGCGTTTTTGACGGTTCACTCCGGGAAGCCCTTGGGGTAGCGCTGGCTCAATCACCCTATTTGAACGTGGTGTCAGACGAAAAAGTGAACGAGACGCTCCGGCAGATGGGCCACGGCGCCGAGGAAGCTCTCACGCCGAGCCTGGCACGGCTCGCTTGTCAACGCGTCGGCGCTAAGGCCTACCTTGCTGGCAGGATTTCCAAGGACGGCGCCGGATACCAGCTTTCCCTCGCAGTCTCGCGGTGCGATACATATGATTCCATTGCCAAAACGACCGCGCAGGCAGGGAGCCGCGAAGAGGTTCTTCGCGCGTTGGGCGTCGCCGCCGTCGAGTGGCGAAAGGAAGCGGGAGAGTCCGAGGACTCAATTCGAAGATTCAACGTACCTTTGGATCGGGCGACGTCACCTTCGCTGGAGGCCCTAAAGTCCTATGCGGAAGGTCGCAATCTCACCCGGTTGAAAACGGCAATGGACGGAGTGCCAGCGCTGCAAAAGGCTGTCGCGCTCGACTCGCGTTTCGCACTGGCTTACTCCAGTCTGGCCGTGAACCACTACAACCTGAACCAGAACGCGCTTGCAGCGGAGGAGATCCGGCAAGCCTTCGAGATGGGTGACCGGCAGACAGCCCGCGAACACCTGCAAATCACGACGCTCTATTACGACCTCGGTACCGGCGACGTCCAGAAAGCCATCGCAAATTACAAGGAATGGGCGCGACTCTACCCGCGCGACGACGTAGCCCGCGGCAACTTATCTTCGGAGTATTTCCTCATCGGGGACTACGAGCAGGCTGCACAAACCGCCAAGGAAGCCTTAAACCTGGAACCGGACAGCCTGGCGTGGTACGAGAATCTTTCGACGGCTTACATTGCGCTGATGCGGCTGGACGAGGCGGAAGCCAAACTGAAGGAAGCCTTTGCAAAGAAGTTCGAAGACCCCTCCTTGCACGCAAACATGTATGCGCTGGATTTTCTGCGGGAGGACACCGCGGCGATGGAGAGGGACTTAGCGGAGGAGATGGGGAAGCCGGGCGGCGAGGACATGATGTTGGCGCTGCAGGCGGACACTGAAGCGTTCCACGGACGACTGAAGAAAGCCCGGGAGTTCTCCCGGAGAGCTGTGGAGGCCGCACAAAGGGCGGATCTTGCCGAGCCCGGAGCGATCTGGGAAGCGCTTTCGGCCTTGCGCGAGGCTGGTTTTGGGAATCAGAGCGAAGCCCGCAAGGAAGCAGACGAAGTGCTGAAGCTGGCGCCGAAAAGCCGCGATGCCCAAATCCTTGCAGCCCTGGTTTTCGCCCGCGCGGGCGACCGCGAGCGTGCTCAGTCGCTGATGGAGGATTTCAAAGCCCGTTATGTATCCAATACGCTGGTGCAATCGGTCTGGCTGCCGACCATCCAGGCACAACTGGAACTGCTCGACAAGAAACCTGGCAGAGCCATAGACCTTCTTCGTGGAGTCAGCGCGTATGAACGCGGGGAATTGATTGGAAACCTCAGTAATTGCTGCATGATTCCGGTTTATCTGAGGGGCGAAGCCTACCTTGCGGTCGGGCAGGCGGCGCAAGCTCTCGCTGAGTTTCAAAAAATTGAGGACAGCAGGGGAGTGGTTGTCAACTGCTGGGTAGGCCCCCTCGCGCGGCTGGGACAAGCGCGCGCGCAGGCATTGATTGGCTACACCACGGCAGCCCGCTCATCCTACAATCAGTACTTCGCGCTCTGGAAGGATGCGGATCAGGACATCCCTGTCCTGAAGGCCGCGCGTGCCGACTTCGCGAAGCTAAAATAGGGATTGCTGGCAAACGGGCACGACGTTGATAAGTTTTCACGGGCGTGTTAGCTTGGCCCTTCTTGCCTTCGATGGGAGTGACGGAATTTTTTAGCCCGCCGGACGTTCCCGTGGCCCAGTCCTTTGCGTGACTACCCCATGACTACGAAACCAAACAATCCTCCAGGAAAACTTCCCATGCGCTGGGGCGGCGAATCCGCTCGTATCGCGGTCGTCCCCGGTGACGGTATCGGCAAGGAAGTCACGCCCGAGGCAGTCAAGGTACTCCGCGCTGTTGCGACACTGGCAAAGCGGCCAATCGAGTTCGTGGAATTTGACTGGGGAGCTGACAAGTACCTGAAGGAGGGCATAAGCCTGCCTCTCGGTGCGGTCGAAATGCTCCGGGACGAATTCGACGCGATTCTGTTTGGCGCGTTGGGCGACCCCCGAGTTCCTTCCAACCAGCACGCCGCGGACATTTTGTTGGGGCTCCGCTTCAAGCTCGATCTGTATGTCAACGCCCGTCCGGTCGAGCTGCTCCACGACCGTCTGACGCCGCTCCGCGATCGAACCGAAAAGGACATCCGGTTGATGGTCTTCCGCGAGAACACGGAAGGGCTCTACGTCGGCGTGGGCGGGTTCTTCAAAAAGGGAACGGCAGACGAAATCGCCGTCCAGGAAGATGTCAATTCCCGTAAAGGCGTCGAGCGAATAATCCGCTATGCCTATGACTACGCGCGGCAGAACAACTTGAAGCGTGTCTGTATGAGCGATAAATCCAATGCCATGACGTTTGCCCACGACCTCTGGCAGCGAGTATTCAAGGAAGTCCGCCAGGAATATCCCAAGATCGAGTCTCGTCATTTGTTCATCGACACACTTGCCATGGAAATCGTTCGAGACCCGTCGCAATTCGACGTGATCGTGACCTGCAATCTTTTTGGGGACATTGTCAGCGACCTGGGAGCGCAGCTCGCCGGCGGGCTTGGACTGGCGCCTTCCGGCAACATTCATCCTGGGCGGACTTCTCTCTTCGAGCCCGTACACGGCTCCGCACCAAACATTGCCGGTAAGGGGATTGCGAATCCGTTTGGTTCAATTCTGGCTTCGGCGATGATGGTTGAATTCTTGGGATGGAATGAAGAGGCTCAGGTATTACGTGAAGCGGTAAAAGTGGCGCTGCGGGAAAATGCCGTGACGCCTGATTTGGGCGGAGTTAAACAAACAGTTGAAGTCGGAGATTGGGTGGCGAATTACTCCAAAAATGCCAAGCGTTGAATCCTAAAGCAATACTTTAGATTTAAGTTCTTGAATCAAACGGGCGATACACTCCGTCCAAAATCCTCTCAAGTATTACCTGCGATCGCTGGCACTAAACGCCGTAATGATCATTCCCAGCAGAAACCCGCCGATGTGGGCCCACCAGGCAACTCCACCCGTAGCAGCCGCGCCTACCGAGCTTACTCCTGCAAGAAATTGAAGCAGAAACCAGTAGCCGAGAATGATAAAGGCAGGAATGGGAAGGAAGAACACAAGAACAAGGGTTAGAACCTGCGCTCGCGGATAAAGAAGGATATAAGCGCCCATGACTCCCGAGATGGCGCCACTTGCTCCGAGAGCAGGAACGGAAGAATTGAAATTGAAGGCGATATGGAGCAGGTCGGATCCGACCCCGCAAAATAGATAAAAAAGAAGATAAGGAAAGTGGCCGAAATAGTCTTCCACGTTATCCCCGAAGATCCAGAGGAAGAGCATATTGCCGGCAATGTGCGCGAGGCCGCCATGCAGAAACATGCTGGTGAGGAGAGGAAGAAGCGCAGCCTCAGGGCTGATATTCCCGTCCAGAAGGCCGTTGATATGCGAAGGGATGGTCGCATTGGTTAGTAAGAATGCTTTGTACTGCGACGGAGTAAGAGTCAACTGAAAAAGAAATACGATAACATTCGTCAAGATAAGCAAGGTATTGACGACGGGATACGTCTTGTGCGGGTTCAGGTCTTTGAGGGGAATGAACATTCGGCGGTTTTGTTACAAAGGTAGTTTCGAGCTTCCTCTCAAGTGCGACCGCTCCGCATGGTGTGTCTCAGGTGTTTCTAGTTCGCAAAGCTTCGGCAGAGGCACGTTCCAGTTGCGTCCGGGAATAGAGCGCGCTATTGCGGCGGCCTCTGCGCTGCATCTCCCTAATCTTTGAGATACCGCAAATGCCACCGCGGGCGCCCAGCTCTTCGCAGTTAATCCCCGCCGCCGCACAACCAAAATCCAGAATCCGCTGCAGATCCCAATCTCTCAGGATTCCGTACGAGAATGCGGCGTGAAAGAGATCACCCGCTCCCGTGGTGTCTGCGACCCGGACCTTGTAGGAAGGAGCATACCAGAAGCGGTGTCCATCCCATGCGAGGGCTCCATCCACTCCGATGGTCGCGCAAAATGCGCGGAAATTGTACTGGAGATGAAGTTGCGGCAGGGCCTTCAGAAGTTCCTTTTCCCCAGTGGCGTCGAATGGGAATTGCTGGGAAGTGACCGGATAGTCTACGAAGTGCAAGAGCCGCGGCAGCCTTGGGTTCATGTGATCAAAATCTGCGACAACAGGAATTCCGGAGGCGCGAGCCCAGGAAGCGGCCACGCTCGTGGTAGCGGGATCGTGTCCATCCACGTGCAGGAGACGGCAGGAAGTTATCCAGCTTCGTTGGAGGAACGAAGGAGGAACGGTAAGGCGGCGATCCCGCACCCAGGCGATGGTGCGTTCGCCGGAGCTTGTATCCACGAAAATGAAAGACAGTTGACTCAGGCTTCGCGGGACGTGAACAAGGTCAGAGTGAACACCGGCGCGCCGCAATTCGCGCTTGTGAATCTCGGCAGCGGGATCGTCGCCGACAACTCCAACATAATGAGTTCTCAGCCCCCAGCGCTGGCAGGCAATCAGCGCCGTGGCAACCTGGCCGCCGGGCAGGATTTGAGCTCCGAGCATTTCCACCTTGGTCCCCAGGGAGGGGAACTGAGCGAGTCGCATCACGGTGTCGGTGGCGTTCTCTCCGATGCCAAGGATGTCGAATCGCGGTGTGCGCATAGGGTAGTGGTGCAGGGTATCGGAAGAGCGGAAAAAAGCAAGCGGCTTGAAGAGGTCGCGGCGCGTCCGATAATGTTTGGCACAAAGAAGGGCTGGTTAACAGAATCCGGGACGACCATTTGCGAGGCTTTGGAAGCGCCTGCGGACGACTACCGACTGCCAGATTCAGGAACTCCAGACAAGTGCGTTTCCGTTTCACCAGATCGCATTTTTCGCAGTGATGCTACGTAAAGATTGCGTGGCGCGAGCGTGTGTGGTAATTAAATGAGTCCTGCGTGTGCGCGCGAATCGGACGTCTCTCTGCATCGTGTCCGGCCAAGCGTCGGCCCGCCGACAGCTCATGCCTGCCAGGGAAACGGAAGCCATCATCTTGAAGACCTTTTCGCTGGGAGAGGCCGACCGCCTGGTGAGTTTTTTCGGACGAAGTTCGGGGCGCATGCGCGGTGTCGCCGCCGGAGCGCGCAGAATCAAGAACCGCTACGGTTCGACTCTGGAGACGCTTTCGCACGTCCAGCTCTGGTACATCGAAAATGAGACGCGCGACCTGGTTCGCATTCAGCAGTGCGAACTGCTGGAATCGTTCCACAAGTCGCAAAGCGACTACGGCTTGAGCACCGGGCTGGCGGTGGTAAGTGAAGTGTCCGAGCAGGTTCTCCCCGAGCATGAGACGGCCGAATCCATGTTCCGGCTACTGCTGCTCACCGTGCGCGAAATCGAGCGGACAGGCGCCTGGCAATTGCCGCTCAGCTACTTCGCGTTTTGGACCGTGAAGCTGGGAGGGTATTTGCCGCAGTTCGATCGTTGCGCTTCGTGCGGCTCGGCCTTCGGCTCGCAGGCGGCATTTCATGCGCCCTGGGAACCGGGGCTTGTTTGTGAGAAGTGCCGGCGAAGCGGTATGCGGCCACTGCATCTGGACGGCAGAAAACTCGCCGAACGGTTTGCAGTTGGGAAGCTAGATAAAATAGCACTCGCCCCGGCGATCCTCCCGCCTGCAGCCGAATTGCGGGAGGCTGCGCTGAACTGGATTGAGCACCATACGGAGAAAGCCCTTGCGACACGAAAACTATTGGAGTCCACTTGAGTGCTAAAGTAAAACTTGAGAAAAAATCCTCGGGTCTCACCTTTCAAGATCTAGTTTTGAAACTATCTCATTTCTGGGTGAAGCAGGGCTGCGTACTGCAGCAGCCCTATGATGTGGAGGTTGGCGCGGGCACGATGCACCCAGAGACATTTCTGCGTGTGCTCGGCCCAGCACCTTATCGTGTGGGGTACGTGCAGCCCAGCCGTCGGCCCGCCGACGGACGGTACGGCGAGAATCCCAACCGTCTGTACAAGCACACGCAATTTCAAGTGATCCTCAAACCTTCTCCCGCGGACGTTCAGGACGTTTACCTGCAGAGTCTTGCGGCCATCGGGATTCGTTTGAAAGAGCACGATATCCGTTTCGAGGAGGACAATTGGGAATCGCCGACACTTGGCGCTTGGGGAATTGGTTGGCAAGTGTTGCTCGACGGTTTGGAGATCACCCAGTTCACCTACTTTCAGCAGAGCGGCGGTATCGACCTCGACCCAATCTCCGTCGAGCTTACTTACGGCTTGGAACGGATCTGCGCATTTCTCCAGGATGTCGCGAGCGTCTACGATCTGAAATGGTCGAACGACAAGTCCTACGGGGATATTCGCATGATGGAAGAACAACAATTCTCGGAGTACAGCTTCAACCGGAGCGATGCCAAGGCCATTCGCGCTGAATTTGAATTGCACGAGAAGCAAGCCAAGGAACTCCTTGATGGTTTTGCCGGAACGGAAGGGAAGGATCGTGCGCGGTATCCGCTGCTCCCGGCCTACGATCACTGCCTGAAGTGCTCACACCTCTTCAATCTGATGGATGCGCGCGGGGTTATTTCCACCACGGAGCGCGCCGCGCTCATGGCGAGAGTGCGCACGCTGGCATGCCGGGGAGCGAGCGCGTACCTCGAGCAGATTGGCGGAGCCACAGTCCGGCGCGAGGTGCGTGGATGAACGCGCCGAAAGAAAAAAGGATCGATAACACAATTGAAGTATTGCTTGAAGTAGGTGTGGAAGAGATCCCAGCGGGCATGTTGCCGAAAGCAGAGGAAGATCTTCGAACGAATCTTGAGAAACTTCTTGCCGCTGAGAACCTCACCGAGGGTGCGACGGTAGCAACGTTTGCAGCGCCGCGTCGTCTCGCGGCGCACATCGTCGGCCTTCACGAGAAGCAGGCGGACGTCGTGAGTGAAGTAACCGGGCCGCCGAAAACAGTGGCGTATGATGCGGTCGGCGAGCCGACGCGCGCTGCGCATAGTTTCGCGGAGAAGCAGGGCATTACCCTGAAGGAGGTCTATCTCGTCAAGACTCCGAAAGGCGAGTACCTGGCGGCCAAGCAAGTGAAACAGGGCCGTCCCGCCGAACAGATTCTGAACGAAATCCTTCCGCGGGCGATTCATGATTTGACTTGGCCGCGGTCCATGACTTGGACGGGGCTGGAAGGCGCGCGATTTATCCGGCCCATCCGGTGGATCCTGGCGGTTGCAAACGGCAAGCCTTTGAAGTTCTCGTTTGCGGGAGTCGTAGCCGGCGACAAAACACACGGCCACCGGTTTCTTGGAAGAGGTCCTCTCCGCGTCAAAAGCTTCGCTGACTACGAAAAGAAGTTGCGCGCCAATGGGGTCCTTCTGCGACCCGAGGAGCGCCGGGAAAAGATTTCAAAGGAGCTTGCCGCGTTCTCCAAGAAGTCGGGCTATCGCATCCACGAAGATGCGGATTTGCTTCGGCTTGTTACCTACCTCAATGAATGTCCGAGCGTGCTGGAAGGCGAATTTGATTCCGCCTTTCTGGCGCTGCCCGACGAGATCCTGATCACCGTGATGCGGGGTCACCAGAAATACTTTGCGGTTGAGAGGAAAAATGGAGAGGTGGCCCCGCACTTTCTAGCGGTTATCAACTTGCCGAAGGACCCTAAAGGGCTGGTCCGAGCCGGCCATGAGCGGGTTCTGAGAGCGCGCCTGGCGGACGCAGAGTTTTTCTGGCGGGCGGATCAAAAATGTCGGCTCGCCGACTACCTGCCGAAACTCGAACGTGTCACCTATGAATCCCGGCTAGGAAGCTATCGCGACAAGGTGGAACGCGTGCGCACGATTGCGCGCTGGCTCACCGAACAATGGTTTAACAGCGGCATATTGCACGCGCATGTCGCTGAAGCTGACCGCGCTGCCGAGCTATCAAAGTGCGATCTTGCGACGGAGATGGTCCGTGAGTTCACGGAACTTCAGGGAGTCGTAGGAGGGCTTTACGCGCGGGCCCAAGGCGAGCCGGACGACGTCGCTGACGCAATCTACGATCATTATCGTCCCGTGGGACTCGAGGATCCGATCCCGAGGAATTTGACGGGGTGTGCCGTCGCACTGAGCGACAAGCTGGATTCGATTGTCGGCTGCTTCGCGGTCGGCCTGATTCCGACAGGCTCCAGTGATCCGTATGCATTGCGGCGGGCCGCTTTGGGAATTGTGAAGATTATCCTTGAGCGAAAACTACCAATCTCCATCTCCTTAGCCATCGGGGCGGCCGCGAAGGCACTACTCACAAACCCGCCGAAAAAAGGAGTGACTCCGCAGCAGGAGGCGCAGGTGTTGGAGTTCCTAGTAGATCGTGCAAAGTTCGTGCTCCGCGAACGTGAGAAATTCAGCTACGACGAAGTGAACGCTGTTTTCTCTGCGGGTGTGGACGACCTGGTCGATGCCCATAAACGATTAGTGGCGCTGAAGGCCATTCGCAAGTCCAAGAATTTTGAGCCGCTCGCTGTTTCCTTCAAGCGGATAAGGAATATTCTCGAGAAGTCTCATTTCAAGAGGGACGACTCAAAAGGGATTCAACCCGATCTATTTGAAAGCGGGGCGGAGCGGGATCTTTTCTCCGCAGTGCGTTCCGCGGCAACGAAAGTTCAGGCGGAGAAGCGGGCAGGGAAATATCAAGAAGCACTTGAAGTCATAGCTGGGCTTCGCAAGGCTGTAGATGAGTTTTTTGAAAAAGTAATGGTCATGGCGGAGAACGAGACAGTGAGGAAAAATCGGCTCGCGTTGCTCTCGGAGATCCTGCGGGAATTTACTACGATCGCGGATTTTTCAGAGCTCGGTGGAGAGGAACGCAGGTAAGCGGATAAAGTTCTACATTAACTTTGAAGAAGTGGAAAAGAGTCGGCGGGCCGACGAATGCCACCACGCGGCCTTCACAAAAGAGGGTGCGGCGGTCCAAGAATTTTTGGGAATAAATCCAAGACGAGGCGAACAGTGAAAAAATGGGTGTATTTTTTTGGTGCAGGAAAAGCGGAAGGTGATGGAACCTGGCGCGACTTGCTCGGCGGTAAGGGTGCAGGTCTCGCGGAAATGACGAAGATCGGCTTGCCGGTCCCCGCGGGCTTCACCATCTCTACGGAGGCGTGCAACTACTTCTACAAGAACGGCAAGAAGTATCCCGCGGAGATGAAAAAAGAAGTTGCGTCACACGTGGCTCGGCTAGAGAAGGTCACCCGCAAGAAGCTAGGAGACCCCCAAAACCCGCTGCTGGTCAGCGTCCGCTCCGGCTCCGCTCGTTCCATGCCTGGGATGATGGAGACGATTCTCAATCTCGGTTTGAACGACAAGTCTGTCGTTGGGCTGGCCTCCGTGACAAAGAACGAGCGCTTTGCCTATGACGCCTATCGCCGATTCGTGCAAATGTACTCCACCGTTGTGATGGAGATGTCCAAGGAAGATTTGGAACACCGGCTGCGCGGGATGAAAAACAGACTGGGCGTGAAGGAAGACACCGCCGTCCCCGCGAATGGCTGGAAAGAACTCGTTGCGGAGTACAAGGCCCTCTTCCAGCAGAAGACGGGCAAGAACTTCCCCGACGATCCCATGGATCAACTTTGGGGCGCCATCGGTGCCGTGTTCGGCTCATGGATGGCGGAGAAGGCGGTCACCTATCGTCGGGTAGAGAAAATCACAGGACTTCTGGGCACCGCAGTTAACGTAGTGCAGATGGTGTTCGGAAACACGGGCGACAATTCCGGGACAGGCGTTTGCTTCACGCGGGATCCCAGCTCCGGCGAAAAAGTCTTTTATGGTGACTACCTCTCGAACGCACAGGGCGAAGATGTTGTGGCAGGGATTCGCACTCCGATGAACCTTCGCGAGATGGCCAAGGTCATGCCGAAGGTTTACGGCCAGCTCGAAAAGGTTCGAGTAAAACTTGAAAAACACTATCGCGACATGCAGGACATGGAATTCACCGTCGAAGATGGCACGCTCTACATGCTGCAGACACGGACTGGAAAACGCACGCCCGCGGCGGCATTCCGCATCGCCGTGGACATGGCTAACGAAAAACTTATTTCCAAAGAGGAGGCCGTCGATCGTATAAAACCGGAGGACATCGAGCGGCTCTTCTATCCCATCATCGACGCAAAAGTAGACCGCAAATCGCTCGCCGCAAAAATCCTGACCACCGGCATTGACGCAGTTCCGGGGGCTGCCGTCGGCAAAGTGGTGTTTTCGGCTGTAGATGCGGAAGCCTGGGCCGCGCGCGGGGAAAAAGTAATTCTTGTGCGGCGTGAGACCAGCCCGGAGGACGTTGGCGGCATGGCCGTCGCTCAGGGAATTCTGACCGCGACGGGAGGCAAAACCAGCCATGCGGCGGTGGTCGCTCGCGGGTGGGGGAAATGCTGCATCGTCGGCGCGGAGTCGCTGGAGATCGATTACAAGTCGGGGAGCATGAGCGCGAAAGGGAAAGTCGTGAAGCAGGGCGAGTGGATCACGCTCGACGGCAGCGAAGGCGTCGTCTACACGGGCGATATGCCGCTAGTCACGCCAGAATTCCCGAAGGCCTATGAAACACTTATGAAGTGGGCCGACGGCATTCGCCGACTGGGTGTCCGCACCAACGCCGACACTCCGCAAGACGCCCGCAAAGCGCGTGAATTTGGCGCCGAAGGGATTGGGCTTTGCCGTACGGAGCACATGTTCTTCACCGACTTCGAGCAACCGGAGAAGAGCCACGAGCGCCAGCGCGCCATCCAGGAGATGATCCTGGCCAACACGAAGGAAGCCCGCGTGAAGGCTCTGGACAAGCTTCTGCCATTTCAGCGACGCGACTTCATCGGAATTTTCAGAGCCATGGATGGTTTTCCGGTGACGATTCGGCTCATCGACCCTCCCCTGCATGAATTCGTGCCTCACGATCGCGCCAAACAGCAGGAACTGGCAAACGATCTCGGCATCGATGTCGAAACCGTCGCGCGGCGGGTTGAGCAATTGCACGAAGCAAACCCGATGCTCGGTCACCGCGGATGCAGACTTTGCATCACGTATCCGGAAATTCTCGAGATGCAGGTGCGCGCGATTTTCGAGGCTGCTCTCGAATGTCAAAAGCAGGGAATTAAAGTATTGCCTGAGATCATGCATCCACTCACCCTGGACCGAAAGGAGTTGTGGATACTCGAACAGGCTACTCGCCGCGTTGGTGACGAGTTGATTAAGAAGTCTGGCGTGAAGCTGAGTTATCTTGTCGGAACGATGATCGAACTTCCGCGCGCGGCTCTCCTTGCCAACGAAATCGCGGAAGTGGCGGAATTCTTTTCATTCGGAACGAACGACCTTACGCAGACTACTATGGGGCTCTCCCGCGATGACGCGGGGCGTTTTCTGCCGGACTATGTGGACGAGAAAAAAGCCGGCGTCTTCGCCGCCGACCCGTTCCAATCCCTGGACACTAAGGGAGTCGGAATGCTGATGAGGTGGGGAATTGAGCGCGGACGGGACACCCGGCCGAAACTGAAAGTGGGAATCTGCGGCGAGCACGGCGGAGACGCGGAAAGCGTGAAGTTCTGCCATGCGATCGGCATGAATTACGTCAGCGCATCGCCGTTCCGCGTGCCAATTTCACGGCTTGCTGCCGCACAAGCGGTAATTCAAGAAAAACTTGAGAAATCAAAAAAGAAGAAATAGCGGCCACTTCAACCGGTTGTTCGCATGAAAGTATTACTTTAAGTCGTCGGCATGCAGACATCTAAGGCGGTGGTTGCACTGTCGGCGTTTTTTAGGTTGGCATCTTAAAGAAAAAATAGAGCCCAAGGAAAAAGAACGTGATGTCGGTGGACCAGGCCGCAAGAAGCGGGGGCAATTGTCCTACTCCGCCCATAGCTTCCAATAGGCGCGCTGCCGTCCAATACACAATTCCGATCCCCACGCCAAGCGCCACTCCGCCGAGAGCGCCTCGCGTTCCCACGAGCAGAGCGAAGGGAATTGCCAGCAGCATGCTGATCGGGGCGATCAGCGGAAACGCCAGCTTGACGTGCCATTGCACCGTCAGGTTGGCCACGTCGAATCCGGCTTTGTGAAGATCCTCGATATAGCGCCGCAGGGCTCTCCAATTCATCTGGGAAGCCTGGCGTACTTCGCGATTGAAGTAGCTTGGAGGTTCGGAGAGTTCTGCCAGGGACGTGACGGGGAATCGCTCGTAGCGCGTTACGGTTCCGTTCGAAAAGTCGCGGACCCAGCCACCTTCCAGAACCCAGACCTTCTCCGAAGCAGACCACTGGGCGCGCGTGGCGAAAACGCGCCGCTTCATCTGAAAAGTAGACGGATCTAATTCGATGACGCTCAACCCACCAAAAAGATTCTGCGCTGGGTCGAAGAGGTCGTAGTTGTAAATTTTCTCGTTATTCCCAAAAATCCATCGCTGCGGGTGCGCGTAGGTCTGCGGCGGGCGGCCTTTAATCTGGTTTCGCAGGGCATCCTGGCGCTGGTTGGCGTAGGGGAGATAGGTCTGGTCGAGCAGAATCATCACGGCGGCAAGCGCCAGACCGGCCAGGAGCAGCGGAATCGCCAGGCGGTAAAGACTGATGCCGCTCGCTTTGCAGGCGACGATTTCGTTGTTCTTGCTCATCACTCCGAGGGTGACGAGCACGGCGACAAGCGCTCCGAGCGGCGCGAGGTTATAGAGCAGGTAAGGCGTGAGATAGCGGAAATAGTCGGCCACGATGAGGAAAGGAACGCGGTGACGCGCGATGTCATCCAGCAGTTCGAAAAAGGTGAAAGCCTCGAAAAGAAAAATAAAGACCGCCATCAGCAGCACGAAGTAAGAAAAGAAACGCCGCAGGAGATAGATGTCCATCAATCGCGGGAAGCTGCCGCTGGACTGCACTCCATTTTCTTGTGGTTCCATCAACCCATTGGGAATGCGGGCGAACGCGGCGGCACGCACGCGCGCTTTGCGGCGGCGAAGAAGTCTTGCCCAGCTTCGAAACCGGAGACTGGATTTGAGCCAGCGACTTTCGCCCCGGAATTGTTCCATGCGAGGAAGCAGTGCGGCCCCAACGATGACGAGGAGGATGTCCGCCGCCCAAATGCCAGCCGCGGGCGAGAATGATCCTTGACGCGCCAGCCCTGCGCCGACCACGGTGAGCAGGTAATATGCGGCCATGAGCAGAACCGCGATCAGCGAGCCTGCCGCTCGTCCGCCGCGTCGCGGCTGCGCCCCAAGCGGGACGGCAATGAGAGCAAAAACTAAGCAGGCGGCTGGAAATGCCAACCTGCGGTGCAGTTCCACGCGGGCCTCGCGCCACCCGGCGTCCTTGGTGTTCCATAGAGCTTGAAGAGAGAGCTCCGGATTCGTGAGCTGTCTCGGCTGGGAGGGAACCAGACCGGAGACCTCAATGGGCCAGTCACTCTGACCGAAAGAGGTCACTGAATATCGATCAGGTTCAGCGCGCGAAAATTCGTGCGTCGCGCCGCCCTTCAGATGCAGCTCCAGCTTGCCCTCTTTGGGCTCGGCAATTACAATCGCATTCTCCGCCAATGTGAGTTGCGAGCCGTTCTCTCCACCGGCCTCAGCAAGAAATACGCCGTGCCATTGCGTGCCGCTGGCAGACACGTCGTTGATGTAGAGGACCCATTTGGGGAAGCGTTCGTCGAACACGCGGGGCTGCACTGCGAAAGAGGCCTGGGAAGCGGCCAGCTCAGCCTGGAGAGTGCGGTACGTACGCACGGCAATCGGACCGAGCCACAGCGTCATGCAAAGCGAAACGAGAGCGCCGGCAATAGCCAGCACGCCGACAGGCAGGAGAATGCGTCGGCGTCCGATACCAAGCGCCGTCAGCGCGATGATTTCGCTGTCCGCGGACATGCGCCCAAGGCCCAGGAGCACGCCAATGAGAACGGCCATGGGAATCGTGAAGGTGAACACGGCGGGGAAAATGCATAGAAAGAGCTCGAGGATTTGTCCTCCCGAGCCGCTATGACGGACGAACAGCTCCATCAACAGAACAAGACGCGGCACGAAGAAAACGAAAGTGAATACGGCGAGTCCGAGGAGGGCGTGACGAAAGACCTCGCGAACGATGTAGCGATCCAGAATGCGCATGACGCGAACCGTGAGTGTAACACGGCATCGCCGTGCGAACGGGAAAGAGAGTCGCGATGAATCGAGTGCATTTGGTGCTGTTGTGGCATATGCACCAGCCGCAATACCGGGACCCGGAATCCGGGAAGTATCTGCTGGCGTGGACGCGTCTCCATGCACTGAAGGATTACTTTGGCATGGTGGCCATGTTGAAGGACTTTCCCAATTTTCACGCCACGTTCAACGTCGTTCCGGCCCTCGGCACGCAACTCGAGGAATATGCGAGCGGAAAGTTCAATGAGCCATGGTTTTCCTTGGCGTTCAAACGGGCCGAGGAATTGACGCGCGAGGACAAAGCGGAAGTCCTGGCGCGAGCATTTCAACTGAATCATGAGCGCTTGATGTCGCGATGGCCGCGCTTTGTCGAGTTGCATGAATGGGCCCAGCCTGCCGGAGGCGCGCAAGCCCTGGTTTCGTTCACTTCACGCGACTGGCGTGACCTGCAAGTACTCTCGCAATTGGCGTGGATGGAGGAATCCTGGCTGGAGAAGGATCCGGTAGTCAGCCTCCTCGCGAACAAGGGAAAAGATTTCAATTCAGAAGATAAAGCAGCATTGAAGGCCAAACAACTCGAACTGCTTGGACTGGTTCTGCCTGCCTATCGAGAAGCCGCGCAAGGCGGCCAAGTGGAGCTCAGCACCACCCCGTTCTACCATCCGATACTTCCCCTGCTTTGTGATTCGGACGTGGCTCGAGTGGCGAATCCCGGCACGCCCCTGCCGCGGCGTGCGTTCCGCCATCCCGAAGATGCCCGTGAGCAATTGCGCCGCGCTTGTGAGTACCACGAACGAGTCTTTGGAGCCAAGCCTGCGGGGCTCTGGCCTTCCGAAGGCTCGGTTTCCGATCAGGCGTTAGCCATTGCCGCCGAGGAGGGATTCCAGTGGTTTGGCACGGATGAAGGCGTTCTCGGCCGCACTCTGAATGCGGGATTTTTTCGCGACGCGAAAGGGGTGCCGGCGAATGCGGAGCGCCTGTACAGGCCGCTGCGTATCCAACTCGGCGGGAAATCCATCACTGGTCTTTTCCGCGATCACCATCTTTCCGACCTCATCGGTTTCGTTTACAGCCGTATGAACGGAAGGGATGCCGCCGCCGATTTGCACGGGCGGCTTCGCGAACTTGGTGAACGCGCGGGAAATTCGCAGCCGCTGACGATCTGCCTGTTTCTCGATGGCGAGAACGCCTGGGAATATTACCCCGGGAACGGCCGCGAGTTTCTGCGCGAGTTCTACGGGCGCATTGCCGGGGATCAGGATTTCCGTGCGCTGACGGCAAGCGAAGCGATTGCGGCGGCCGGCGAAATTTCGTCCAATAACGGGATCTTCCCCGCTTCCTGGATTAACGCGAATTTCGATGTGTGGATCGGACATAGCGAAGACGTGGCTGCGTGGGAGTTGCTCTGGGACGCGCGCCAGGCATTTGGGCGTGCAAAGGATGCCCAGCAGCAAGGTCGCGATGGCGCGCCCGATCACACCGCACTTGCAACTGCCCAAGAATCATTGCTTGCCGCAGAGGGAAGCGATTGGTGCTGGTGGTTCGGGCCGGAGCATAGCACCGCGAATGACGCGGAGTTCGACGCGCTCTACCGGAAGCACTTAACTGGCGTCTACCTTGCATTGGGTCAGGTGGCCCCTGAGGAGCTGGCCAAGCCCATCAAGCGAAAACCAGAACATGCTCTACAGCTCGCCCCGACCGGTTTTCTAAGAGTGCATGTCGATGGAAGAGATACTTCCTATTTCGAATGGCTGGGCGCAGGGCTCTACTCCCCAGAACGGCGGGGCGGGGCCATGCACGGGCGAACCTTTTATCTTCATGAATTACGTTATGGTTTTGAAGACGGACGTTTCTGCGTGCGCGTCGATCCATTTCTCGATCTTTTAGGAGAACTTGAAGATTCGGAATTCCGCATCACCATTGGCGGCGCTGAAGAGACTGCCATTGTGGTGAAGCTGGAGCGCGGCCACCTGAAGGAGTTTGCAGTGGAGAGAGGGCGGTTGTGCCTGCTCAATCCGAAGAGTGTCGCCGAAGCTGCTTTTGATCGCATCCTGGAGGTCGCCATCCAGCGAAGTGAAGTTAGCCTGGAGGGACAAACAAAACTCAGACTTGGCGTCGCTTTATGGCATGGGGGGCTGCCCGTAGATGTCCTGCCGGCCGGGGGCTTTCTTGAAGTAACTCTGGGCGAAGAGAATTTCGCATGGCCGCTGGAGGGCGGAGCGTAACTTCAGGCCTCCAACAGTTTTTCTCTAGCCCTAAATGGCGCAGCCCATAACATTCTCCTTGACAGTCTAGGAGTAGAGGTCTACATTCCTAGTTTATCTAGGAGAGATTCCCCCGTGGACAAACAACTCGAACTTCTCCAGGGCACCCTCGACATGCTCATCCTAAAAGCTGTTTCTCTCGGCCCTTTGCACGGCTACGGGGTGCTGCTGCGCATCCAGCAAGTCTCGAAAGATCGGCTCGAGATCCTGCAGGGCTCGTTGTATCCCGCGCTTTACCGGCTCGAGCTTCAGGGATGGATCGCCAGTGAATGGGGCGAATCGGAAAACAAGCGCAAAGCCAAGTATTACCGGCTCACCACGGCCGGGAAACGCAGGTTGCAAACGGAAACTGAAAACTGGAACAGCATGGCCGACGTCATCGCAGGAATCCTGGGAACCAAGCCCGAGGAAGTATGACTCTCTGGAGCAGTCTTCGTTCCTGGCTCAGTGCAACGCTGCGGCGTTCTCGCATGGAAAGCGAAATGGACGCGGAACTGCGTTTCCATATGGAAACATTTGCCGAGGACTTGGTCCGCGGCGGAGTTTCGCGTGAGGAAGCGGCTCGGCGGGCCCGCATGGAGTTCGGCGGGATTGAGCGCGTCAAGGAAGAGGGCCGGGAAGCGCGCGGGGTTAATTTTCTCGACCAGATGGCTCAGGATTTTCACTGCGGACAGCGCGTCCTGCGCAAGAGTCCGAGCTTCGCGATCGTTGCCGTGCTCACACTGGCTCTCGGTATCGGAGCCACCACCGCAATTTTCAGCGTCGTGGACGCTGTTCTGCTGCGCCCCCTGGCGATGGAAGAACCTTCCCGCATTATGTTCCTGCAAGAACACTGGCAAGATATTTTCCCGGGGCTCTCCGTCGGAAACTTCGTCGATCTCAGGAGTCAAGGCACCTCCTTCAGCGAACTTTGCGCTTCGAATAACGCGAGCTTCAATCTCGAGACCGGGGGACTACCCGAACGAGTGGACGGCGAAATCGCCACAGCGAATTATTTCGCGACCTTTGGGATCGCGCCCCTCGCCGGGCGCGTTTTCACGCCAGAGGAGGACAAACCGGGCCAGGCCGCTGTGGTGGTCATCAGCGAGCGGCTTTGGCGCACACAGCTACACGCAGATCTGTCAATCGTTGGCAGACCGATACGGATCAACGGTTTGCCTACGACAGTGGTCGGAATCATGCCCAAGAACTTCGACCCTCTGTTAGGCAACTCGGAACTGTGGATTCCCGAGCGATTCACCCAGGCGCAGCTGGCGGATCACGACAACCATTATCTGAATGTGATGGGCCGTCTAAAGGCCGGAGTCCGGGAAGCGCAGGCGCAGTCCGAGCTCGATGTGCTCGCGAAGCGTCTGCAGCAGGAGTACCCGATCGATAACCAGGACCGCGCCTTTCGACTGCAGCCGATCACAGCCGCCCTCCTGGGCGACCAGCGACTGGGATTGCGCTTGATGCTCGCCGCCGTCGGGTTCCTTTTGCTGATTGCGTGCGCGAACATCGCGAATTTACAGTTGGCCCGTTCCCGAGTGCGCCAAAAAGAGATTGCTATGCGCGCCGCGCTCGGAGCTTCGCCTAATCGCATCGTGCGCCAGTTGCTGGCGGAGAACGTGGTCCTCGGCCTTGCTGGCGGTGTGGTTGGTGTGTTTCTGGCTTACTGGGCTGTCGCCTGGATTATCGCGCATGGTCCCGCGGAAATGCCGCGGCTGGACCAGTCCCGAGTGGATGGCAGCACTCTCGCTTTCGCTTGTGTTACGGCCCTGCTCTCGAGTTTTCTTTTCGGCTTGGCTCCGGCCCTTCGCTCGGCCTCCACTCGCCTCAATGAAATTTTCAAATCGAGCTCCGGAATTTCTGGCGGCAGCCGCGACAGTTTACGCAGCCTTCTCGTTGTCGGCGAGGTCGCGCTGGCGCTGATTCTGATGGCTGGCGCTGGCCTGCTGATTCGAAGCGCCCTGCTCGTGTCGCACGTGGATCCGGGATTCGATACTTCCAACGTCATGGTTGGCCGGGTCGGTCTTCCTGATCCCGGCTACCACGATCCCTCGGTGGCTCGACATACGTTCGAACGAATGATTGTCGCGGCGGCTGCTTTGCCCGGAGTCGAGTCTGTCGCCGTGGTTTCGCGTGCCCCGCTCGCTGGCGGGGGCAGCAGCAACGGACTTCTCGCGGAAGGGAAAGCCTTCGACGCCTCAAATCTTGTGAATTCGGAGCTGCAGATCGTCTCACCGGGTTATCTTTCGACGGCCCGCGTGCCATTGAAAGCAGGCCGGGACTTCACTGCCCAAGATACGCGGGAAGGTACGCTCGTCACCGTTGTGAACGAAACCCTGGCGCGCACTATGTGGCCCGGAGCGAATCCTATCGGCAAGCGATTCGCGTGCTGCGAAGCCGGCCCCAAGGGCCGTATGGATCCCGTGTGGCACGAAGTTGTCGGCGTCGTGGCCGATGTCCGCGCCTGGGGCCTTGACCGTCAGGTACAGCCGGAGTTTTACATCCCCATCGCGCAAATGCCTCCCAGCGCCTGGGATTGGATCGGACGCACCATGGATTTGGTGGTTCGAACGAAGGGCGGCCAGATTCCCGTACGCGAGCTGCAAAGTTCAGTGGCGTCCATCGCGCCGGCCGTCCCGATTTACCGGCTCTCGACCATGAAGCAGAAAATCTCTGGCACGCTCGAACGGTCCCACTTCGATACATTCTTGCTGGCCATTTTTGCTGCAACAGCGCTCCTGCTCTCGTCAGTGGGCATCTACGGTGTGCTCTCTTACATGGTGGCGCAGCGTACGCGTGACATCGGCATTCGCATGGCTCTCGGCGCATCGCAACGCCAGATCGTTCTGGATGTCCTCGGCTTTGGAGTCCGGCTTGCCGCCATCGGCTTGGCGATCGGCCTGACCGTCGCATTAGTGGCGACCCGAGTACTCTCCTCGATGCTCTTTGGCATTCGCCCGACGGATGTCATCACCTTCACTGCTGTCTCTGTCCTCTTGCTGGGCGTAGCGCTCGTTGCCAGCTATCTTCCCGCGCGCCGCGCCACCCGCGTCGACCCTGTCGTCGCATTACGCTACGACTAGCCCAGGCGCGCAGGCGGCAATCCCCGGTATCCCGCGGCTGTTGCATCGCGCACCGGCGCAAGAGTAGACTCCGCCGTCGAAAAGCACATCTAGAATAATTTGACCGCCAGATCCTGCGGGCCATCTCCCACAGGAATCATGGTCAGAAGACTGTTTGTCCGCACACGAATCACCGCGACATCGCCAGAGCTCTGGTTCACGACGATCAACAAGTTCTCATTCGGGTCGAATCGCATGGCTCCGGGCGACTGGCCTGCCTGGATGGGGAACTCCTTGCCGGTGCCGGGGTCCCTGATGACACGGCGATTCGCGATGTCAACCGGGATAATGTGTCCCGCCGCGCTGTCCGAAACATAAAGCGTGCCTCCATCTGCGCTTAACAGGCCCCGTCCTGGCGCCGACCCCAGCACCATGTAGTCGCCCACTTCATGCGTCCAGGTATTGATCGCCTGCAAGCCGTGCGCGTCCGGCGAGATGACGTAAAGTTCGCCGCCATCCGGCTTCAGCAACATGTCGGAGGGGTTTCCCTCCAGCTCGAGGTTGGTCACAAGCACGCCCCGCCGCAAATCGACGACCGATAGTTCGTGCTCGCTGCGGCTCAAGACAAACGCCACGCTGCTATCCGGAAGCACGGCGAGCTTCTCCGGCTGCTTGACGATGCGGACCGTGCTGCGCTGCGCAAGCGTGGACGCGTCGTGAATCCCCAGCGTCGCGTCCCGATGATTCAAGACCAGCACGCTTTTGCCGTCCGGCGTCACCTGGGCAAGAACGGGTTCGCCCCCAGTCTTCGCGCGCGCCACTACGTTCCGCGTCTCGCAATCGATGGCCACCAGGGTATCCGCGCCCGCCGCTGTGGTATACAAGCGCCTGCCATCGGGAGAAAAATCGATTGTGTAGGGAAGTGGCCCAACGGGAATCCGCGCGGTAACCTGGTTTACGCGCGCATTCAACACCCAAATGTAACCGCCTGTGGAACTGGCGCCCCAAATCTCCGCTCGCGTGGGATGCTCGCGCATGCCGGACAAACCGCTCCCCACCACGACCCGGCCGACTGCGCTCAATTTTACGAGATCGATGACCGTCACACTTCCGTCAGCGGTCGTAACGTACGCGTGCAATTGCAGGCCCGGCCTCAAAAACGATGGGCGATGCTCACGGAGAAGTTCTACAACTCCCGCAACGAGGAGGACAATTAGTAGAAAAAATACGCGGAAATTGCGCGGCCGGTTCATTGTGCGGAGGAATTGTTACATGTCGCCCGAGGAATTAGCCACAAGCGCGGGAGTCTGCGGGCAGATGCGGCATGTTGAATCCAAGCACGCCGATCTCAATTTACTTCGCGCCGCAATACGGCGGCAATTTGCCGGACCTCTTCGACCAGCTCAACGAATTCTTCCGGCAAGATAGATTGCATGCCATCGGAAAGGGCCTTGTCCGGTTCGTGGTGCACTTCGACAAGCAATCCGTCCGCGCCCACGGCAATCGCCGCGCGCGATAGCGGCAGCACTTTATGCCGCTTCCCGGTGCCGTGCGACGGATCCACCAAGATCGGTAAGTGGCTGCGCTTCTTTACGGCCGGCACTACCGCCAGGTCCAGGGTATTCCGCGAAAAATCCGAAAACGTCCGCACGCCTCTCTCGCACAACATGACCTGGTAATTTCCCTCGGAAAGTATGTATTCCGCGGCCATCAGGAACTCGTCAAGCGTCGCGGCCATCCCGCGCTTCAAGAGCACTGGCTTCTTCGCGCGCCCCGCTCGCTTGAGCAACGAGAAATTCTGCATATTGCGCGCTCCAATCTGAATCACGTCGGCATATTCTTCGACCAAATCCAGGCTCTCATTGTCGATGGCCTCCGTGATTATCCCGAAGCCGTAGGTCTTGCGCACTTTTGCCAGAATCTTCAACCCCGGCTCGCCCAGCCCCTGAAAGCTGTATGGTGAAGTCCTGGGCTTGTAAGCGCCTCCGCGAAACAGCCGCGCGCCGCTCTTCTTCACGCGTTCGGCGATCGCCAGGCACTGCTCTTCGCTTTCCACTGCGCACGGCCCGGCAACGAGCGCAATCTTTTTCCCGCCCACAAGCACTTCGCCACCGGGCACGGGAATCCGAAGTACGCTGTCTTCTTCCTTCGCGTCACGGCTCACCAGCTTGTAGGGCTTGCTGACCGGGATGCACTCCACCACTCCGGGGAGCGATTCGAGCACGCCAAGATCAATGGCGCCCTTGTTGCCAGTAATCCCGATGGCCGTGCGGATGCTGCCGGGAATCGGATGCGCCTTCAGTCCCAGGCTTTCAATCCGTTCACACACGCCGCGAATCTGCTCCTCCGTGGCGTGTGACTGCATGACAACCAGCATCAGCGGCTCCTTCGTAGTTCAGGCAACTGCGTAGTCTACGGCATGCCGCGCAACGCGGCAAATTCGAGAAAGGTTCAGAAACTTCGAAAGGGAAGTACGTTAGGCAGGATTTATGGCGGCACGTCTGGTGCGGTGCCAACTCCAGACCACGATGGAAATCGCGAGTACGCTCAGCGTGATCGTAATGAAGGACCAAAATGCAACCGCAGCGTCATCTCCCAACATGTATTGAGGAACTTCGATGAGGCTCCAAAGCGCGTCGGTAATCCGCCGTTCGTCGGCCGGTAAAAAGGCCGAAGCCCGGAAGTCCGCTAAAGCGCGTTGAAACGGCAGGAAGCATACAACGAACGCGCCGCTTGCCAACAAAAGGGCAGCCGGGGCGTAGTCTGACACAAGGCACATGACCCGCCGCCACACGGACGTCCGATTTCGATTCTTACCGGATCGCAGCTCCAATTCCAAAATACCCAGAATGACGGCGAGGCCCGCGATCCCTCCCAAAATGCCGAAACCTTGAACAAACGCTGCTTCCCACTGAAGTGTTTGGATTTGCTCCGCCCTTCTCGGGTTGTCACGATTAAATCCCTTAACCGCACGGTCCAGCTCACCCACTTTCGAATTCGCCACCCGGGCTTCTTCTGCTTTTCCTTCGCTTGCGTACAGCTCAGTAAGGCCCACCTGCGCGCTGTGCTCTACCACAATGCCAATAAGCTGCTCGATGAAGGGACCGTTCGAACCTGCCATCCGCGCGCCAAAAGTGCCGACCTGATTGGCAATTTTTTCCGATTGTTCTGTATCGCCGGCCGCTTGCGCCTTTTTCGCTTCACGGAGCCGGATATCCCCATAGAGTCTCACAAGCCGCAAATCCGGCATTGCATGCGACCACATGCCGACGAGAAAAATCTCAGGCGGCAAATTCGGGTCACGCTCCCACATCATCCGCATCAACTGAAAATGCTTCTGCATGTAACTGTCGTAACGCGGCGCGGTAAATGAGCGTTCCATCAGCGCCATCCACTGTGGATCATTTTCGAGCTTTGCATAATCAGGCTCCGCATAACGCGGGCTGATTTTCGGCTGTGCCAACGCATCTGCGGCCAAGAGAAGAGGCACGGCGTTTCCTGGATCCGCCACTTCAAGGCGGTCAAGCCATTCTTGCCGGGCCGGGTAATAATCCAGCCGGTGGTTTTTTGCGCCGTAAATCCAGACGAGCGTCGGATCCAGGGCTACGCTCTCCTCAACCAGCTTCTCAGACCGCTTCGGGTCTCGCGTGCTCAGAGCGACGAATGCCAGCATGCTCGCGTCTTTCTCTTTTTCTGCGCGCGTCCCCAGTTCATCCAGCGTCCGATTGTCCGAATTGGTCAGCATGAAACCCAGCCAACTTGCTCGGACTGTGCGAAAGGCCTCACGGCTCTCAGGCAGAAGAAAGAGCAAACCGGTAGCAACGAGAATCACTACTGTAAAAAATCTCGAACGCTTTGGCAGGAAATCAGAGCCTTGTGGTCCGCCATTCGAAAGGGAACTGCCAGCGGGCAGCTTCAGCCACTTCCAGGCACTCGTGAACCACGAACGCGTGAAGAACATGATTCCTCCCAGCGACCAACGGATCGCTTCGAACGGTTTTGTCGTCTCATCCAACTCCGCAACCAGAGCCATTCCCCACGGACGCGTCTCTTCGGGCCAATGGCGCAGGGCGCACCCCAAAAGCCAGCGAGCGCAACGGGCCGGAACGGATTCAATTTTTGGCGACGTGCTCACACCTGGTCTCCGGCGGGCGTCCAGAAATGCTTCTTTTGAGCCGCGCGAAGTTCCTCCCGCGCCCATTCGCGTGCCGTCCCGGAAAGACGGTACAAATGCCGCGGCGGCCGACCTGGAGTTTTGGCCTCTTCCCAACGCGTCTCGAGCCAGTGAAGTTTTTCAAGGCGCATCAGGATTGGGTAGAGCGTGCCGGAAGGAATGCCCGTGCTTTGGCTAAGCGAATAGCCGTGATGCCACTGGCCGGGACGGACGAGGAGAGCGTCCAGGATGGCCAGCGTTTGACGCGAGAGACGGATGCGGACGCCCATGCATTAACTCTACCTAGATAGATATAAAATGCAAGCTCCTTTTCGCACCCTTGGCCCTATTGCTATATAGGGTTAACTACCCGGCCTGGGCGGCTCACAGTCTCGCGCTCCGGCCGTGGAATCCTGCGCCTGAGGGGAACTCTCCCCGCCTTTGTTGCATCCAATGATCAGCCAATCAGCCCTAATTCTACAGACCCAGCCGGGAGGTTTCTTTGCTCTCGGACCACGTCATTTCCATAGCAGGGCACTCCATCACAATCACCAGTCACGATATCTTCTTGACGGGTGTATCGATAGTTTTAGGCCTGCTTTTCTTCACGCTCGTGTACTTCAGCCGCAAGCGGATCGTCGTATTGCGGCGCTCTGGCAGTACCGATCAGATTACCTACGAACTCTCTCGCATCGCGGATGCTCTCGACCGGATTGCCAATCAGCCCGCGGAGCGTGCTATTGCGGCCGCGTCCCGGCGCCAGCAGCAGGCGCAAATGCCGCCACCGCTGCAGCGCGAGTCCAAGGGCGTCGCTTTCTCCATGTTTGGACGCTGAGTCACCCGGCAGTCCCTCGACTCACGCCCGCGAATTCCCGCCAGGGATCGCGAGAATGCCTGTGGTGTCGACGCTCTCTGAGCCATGCCGCCCGAGGAGCGATTTGGGCCATATGCTAGAATAAGAGGTTTAAGGATGGTCCGAACCTCTTAATGGGAATGCCCGAACAGCCTCTCACTCACGCCACCGAATTTGATCCAGAAGACGAATACCGCCCGGAACCTGAACCCGAACCGCTGCCTCCGACCTGGATGGACGGCAGCCTGCGCATTGGCATCCACGCGTCCATCGCCGGAAGCCACCTCAACGCTCTCGAATCCGCCCGTAAGCTGGGCTGCAACGCCCTGCAAATCTTTTCGACCAGCCCGCGCATGTGGCAGGGTGGCCCTGCGCGGATTCCAGAGGTGGATGGGGCAGCCTTTCGCGCCCGACGCGCCGAGCTTGGACTTGGCCCTCTGGTTATTCATGCCAACTATCTAATCAATCTGGCTGCCGCGCAGCCCATGCTGCGTACCCGTTCCATCCAGGCGTTCCATGATGAACTCGTACGGGGAATTGCCCTGGGCGCGGATTTTGTCGTGGTGCATCCCGGCTCGCGCGGAGATGCATCCCCGGCGCAAGCGATTGCAAATGTGGTCGAGTCTACCAAGCAGGCCGCGAAGCGAGCTCCGCTCGGTAGCCTGCGCATTCTCATCGAGAACACCGCGGGTATGGGTACTGCAGTCGGCGCAAGGTTGGAAGAGCTTGGCGAGATTCTTTCCGGACTCAGGGATATCCCGGTGGCGGCATGTCTCGATACTGCCCATCTCTTTGCCGCGGGCTACGACATCAAGAGTGCAGCCGGGCTGTCCTCGAGCATCGACTTGATTGAAACGACGATTGGTCTCGATCGCGTGCCCGTCTTCCACGCCAACGACTCGAAAATTCCGCTGGGCGGCCGCGTGGATCGCCACGAGAACATTGGTGAAGGCAAGCTCGGCGCCGATGCATTTCGCCGAATCCTGACGCACGCACGCCTTGGCGCAACCCCTGCGGATGGCCTGCCCGGCCGCGCATTCATCGCGGAAACTCCTATCGACAAGCCTGGCGACGATCGCCGCAATGTTGCGAAGCTCTGGGAGCTCGCCGGCCTGAGCGCGCAAGCCCCGCCCTCCGAAAAAGGTTATTCGATGCTAACCGCCGCCATCAAAAAAATCCAAACTAAGACGGCAAGAGAGGCGAAATCCGCGGCGAAGAAAACCAAAGTAGCCATCAAAGCAAGAGCCTCTGCAGGCAAGTCCGGAAAATCGCGCAAAACCAGGAAGGGATAGCGAAGCGTGGCGGAATACAACCCACAAGAGATCGAAGCCAAGTGGCAGAAGCGCTGGGCTGACGCGCGCGTATTCGAAACCGAGGCTGATCCCGCGAAGCCCAAGTACTACGTCCTCGAAATGCTGCCGTACCCCTCCGGCACGATGCACATGGGCCACATGCGCAACTACGCGATTGGCGACGTTGCCGCCCGCGTCAAGCGCATGCGCGGTTTCAATGTCCTTCACCCCATGGGCTGGGACGCTTTTGGACTCCCCGCCGAAAACGCCGCCATCAAAAACAAAACCCACCCGCGGGAGTGGACCAACAAGAACATCGCGGAATTCCAGCGAACCCTGCGCCGGTTCGGATTCAGTTACGACTGGCGTCGCGAAATCTCCACCTGCGAGCCCGAGTATTACCGCTGGAACCAGTGGTTTTTCCTGCGCATGCTGGAGCGCGGGCTGGCTTACCGCAAAAAAAGTCGCGTGAACTGGTGTCCCAAGTGCTGCACGGTGCTGGCGAACGAGCAGGTGATCAACGGCGGCTATTGCTGGAGGCACGAAGACACTCTCGTCGAGTCCCGCGAACTCGAGCAGTGGTTTCTCAAGACGACCGCCTATGCCGATCAACTGATTGACGACCTGAAGCAGCTCGAGGGCAGCTGGCCCGAACGCGTCATCATCATGCAGCGAAACTGGATCGGACGCTCCCAAGGAGCCAGAGTGAAGTTCGCGATCGCCGATGTCGCGGATGCCGACCCGATCGAGATTTTCACCACTCGGATTGACACGATCTATGGCGCGACCGCTCTTATCCTCGCCCCCGCACATCCCGCTGTCGAACGACTCCTGGGGTGGGCGCAAGACGACAGCATCAGCTGGACGAGGCTGAAGAAAATGCGCCAAGCCTCGGTGAAGACGGAAGACGTCGCCACCATGGAAAAGGAAGGATTCTTTACCGGTCGCTTTGCCATCAATCCGTTCAGCGGGGAAAAGCTCCCAATCTGGGTAGGCAATTTCGTGCTCATGGAGTACGGCACAGGCGCCATCATGGCCGTGCCGGCCCACGACCAGCGCGACTTTGAGTTCTGCCGAAAGTACGAGCTGCCCATTCGTGTGGTGGTCCAGCCCGAAGCGGGCGAGCCACTTCTCGACGAGAAAATGGCAGCAGCGTTTGAGGATCACCAGAACGGAAAGCTCGTCAATTCCGGCCCCTTCGACGGCCTATCCGTCGACGAAGCCATCCGCAAAATGACTTCCTTCGCGGAGCTGAAAGGGTTTGGTCGCGGTGAAGTCGTTTTCCGCCTGCGGGACTGGGGCATATCGCGACAACGCTACTGGGGCACTCCGATTCCCGTCGTTTACTGCGAAAAAGACGGCATGCTCCCCGTCCCCGACAAGGATCTCCCTGTCCTTCTGCCGCCCAATCCGAAACTAACGGGCGAGGGCGAATCGCCGTTGGCCTCGACGCCCGAATTCGTCAATACCACTTGCCCAAAATGCGGTGGCCCGGCGCGTCGCGAAACCGACACGATGGACACCTTCGTCGACTCCTCGTGGTATTTCTACCGGTATTGCGATCCCCACAACGACGCATCTCCGTTTGATTCCGTGAAGGTCGGCTATTGGTTTCCCATCGACCAGTACATCGGGGGCATTACTCACGCCATCCTTCACCTGCTTTATTCCCGCTTCTGGTGCAAAGTTATGCGCGATCTCGGCCTCGTCGGACATAACGAGCCCATTACCAGGCTTTTCACCCAGGGGATGGTCCAGAAGGGCGGCGTAGCCATGTCCAAATCGCGCGGCAACGTCGTTGGCGCAATCGATATGGCGCAAAAGTACGGCGCCGATACCGGCCGGCTCTACACGCTCTTCGCTGCTCCCCCCGAAAAAGATCTCGAGTGGAGCGAAGAGAGCATCGAAGGCTCATGGCGTTTCCTGAATCGTGTCTTTCGCTTGGTGGATAAACACGCCGCTTCAATTCGAGAAACCAAGGGCTGGAATTTCGACCCAAAGGGAATGACCGACAAAGAACGCGATCTAATCAGGGTTACTTACCAAACGATGCTGAGGGTGACGCAAGACTTCGAGAAACGCTGGCACTTCAACTCCGCGATCGCGCAGATCATGGAATTGACAAATGAAATTTATCTGGCCGAGCCCCTCGAAAACGGCGTTCGCCCGGAAATCCGCAGGGAAGTTCTTCAAATTCTGACGCTGCTCCTCGCTCCCATGACTCCGCATATTGCGGAAGAAATGTGGGAAATGCTCGGAAATAAGGAAGGTCTCTGGAACGCCTCCTGGCCGGTGCTCGAAAGGGAACAGCTGGAGCTTGCAAAGGACGACGAAGTCGAAATCCCCGTTCAGGTCAATGGCAGGGTGCGCACCACTCTGAGCGTTGCCACTGGCGCAGCCGAGCTCGACTTGGTCGCCAAAGCCAAATCCGATCCTGCGGTAGTCCGGCATCTCGACGGCAAGCGCATCATCAAAGTCATCTTCGTTCCCAACAAACTCCTTAACCTGGTGGTGAAATGAGCTAAACGCGCCCACTGCGAATCCCGTGCAGCGACAAATTCATGGATCCGAACTTCGAGCGCCAGACACGAGAGAGGAACACAATGGCAACAGGAGCAACGATGAAGGAAGACCAGCCAAAGCCAAAATCAGAGCTCGGCGGCGTCGTGGTGCTGGATTTCGGCGGCCAATATACGCAATTGATTGCGCGTCGCATTCGCGAGCAGCAAGTCTTCTCCGCTATTCTCCCATGCACAACCTCCCTTGGCGAGATTCGCAAATTCGAACCCATCGGCTTGGTTCTTTCGGGCGGCCCCAGCTCCGTCTATGATCCGGATGCTCCAAAATGCGATCCGCGCATCCTCGCCATGGGCTTGCCGGTCCTTGGAATTTGCTACGGTATGCAGTGGATCGCCCACGCGCTCGGCGGCAAGGTGGAAAAGGCGGAGCGCCGTGAATATGGCCGCGCGCAGTTGAAGGTAAGGAGTGACGCGGCCGCCCCACGTTCGCATCTCTTCGCCGGCGTCCCGGAAACCTTGCGCATTTGGAACAGCCACGGAGACCATGTTCGCGAGGTTCCTCCCGGTTTCTGCGCCACCGGCCACACCGACAACGCCATCGCTTCACTCGAAGATCCCCAGCGAAAGATCTATGCGGTGCAGTTCCACGTCGAGGTGAACCACACGGAACGCGGCACGGAATTGCTGCGCAATTTTCTTTTCCGGGTCTGCCATGCGGAATCGAAATGGAGCGGCTCCGCTTTTATCGCAGAAACCACCGAAGCCATCCGGAAAAAAGTAGGCCAGGGCCGCGCTATCTGCGCTCTCAGCGGCGGCGTTGATTCCACGGTCGCCGCCGTGCTGGTCCACCGCGCCATGGGGGACCGGCTTACAAACGTTTTCGTAAACACGGGCTTGCTTCGAAAGAATGAATTCAGGGACACGCTGGAAATGCTGCGGGACCGCTTGGGTCTGCGAGTCATTGGAGTGGATGCTTCGGATAGATTTCTGAATCAACTTTCCGGAATTGCCGATCCCGAACAGAAACGGAAGATTATAGGAAAGGAATTCATTTCCGTCTTTGCCGAGGAAGCCCGGAAACTGCAGAGCGGAGAGCCCGCCGGCGAAATTGCCTGGCTTGTGCAGGGAACCCTCTACCCGGATGTCATTGAATCCGTCTCCGTAAAAGGCCCGTCGGCCACCATCAAGACTCACCACAATGTAGGCGGTCTGCCTGAAAAAATGCCGTTTGCGCTGATTGAACCGTTGCGCGACCTCTTCAAGGATGAAGTGCGCCGCATCGGCAAGGATCTGGGGCTCCCGGATGAGATACTTTTGAAACATCCGTTTCCAGGCCCAGGCTTGGCCGTGCGTCTGCTCGGGGAAGTCACCCGCGAAAATTTGCACACGCTTCAGGAAGCCGACGCCATTGTCGTGGACGAAATCCGCCGCGCTGGACTGTATGAAAAAGTTTGGCAGGCCTTTGCCGTCCTGCTGCCTGTTAGGAGCGTTGGCGTCATGGGGGATTACCGCACCTATGGCCTCACCATCGCCGTTCGCGTAGTGGAGTCCGAGGACGCCATGACCGCGGACTGGGTGCGCTTACCCGCGGAAGTTCTGGAGCGGATTTCCACGCGCATCGTCAACGAGGTTCGCGGCGTCACTCGCGTGGTTTACGACATTAGCTCGAAGCCGCCTAGCACCATCGAGTGGGAGTGAAACCTTCGCCGCGAGCGCGTACTACGGTATTCCTGGGCGGAGGAGGAGTGGCTCGAAAAGCGAGTCCCACTCGCATTCAATGAGCTTCTGAAAATGGCAAAGGCCGCGCAGGGACGATTCGCGGCCTTTGCAGGAGTGCCCAACAGCTTGACAGCAAGCACAAACAAATCAGCGGCAGAACTACCGGTTAGCCATTTTCTGCGCCATGTACAGAATGAGCTTGCGGTCTCCTTCTTCCACTTTGCCCAGCAAGCGGCGAAGCTTGTTGAGAAAGCGTGCATCTTTTCCTACGCTGCCCCATGCGATGTCGTCCGACGATTTCCGCTTCGGCAGGTTTGGCAACTGCGGCGGCTCTTCGCCGTCATAAAAGAGTTGATAGAGTGGGCACTCAAGTGCGCGCGCAAGTTTTTCCAGCGTCTCGATGGCCGGTACGGTGTGGCCATTTTCCACGCGGGAAATATAACAACGAAGCAATCCTGTTCGCTTCTCGATGTCGCCCTGGGAGAGTTTCTTTTCTTCGCGGAGTGCGCGAAGACGGTCACCTATAATCATGGCGGCATTATTCCATGTAGATAAGATGCACGCAAGCGGAAACTTGGCCCTTACCCGAGTGAAACAATTGATACAGGCTGGAGAAACCAAGCTACATTAGACGTAACCGGATTGACATGCCACGCGTCCCAAAAGTAGAGCCCCTGGGGCCACCCGCCAGTTCGGGGGGAGCCAAAGCGTCGCTTGCAAAGGCGGCGAGTGCCGCGGATGACCGGGAACTTGTCCGGCGTGCGCAGCAGGAAGACCAGGAGGCTTTCGAGGAATTAATCAGGCGGCACCAGCACCGCGTATTTGCCGTAGCTGGCGGAATCTTGCGCCGCCGGGAAGATGTGGAGGACATAGCGCAGCAGGTATTTGTCAAAGCGTACTTCTCGCTGAAGCGGTTTGATCAGCGGGCGGCGTTCAGCACCTGGTTGTATAAGATTACCGTCAATGAGTGCTGGGACCTGTTGCGAAAAAAGAAGGTTCGGCCCTTGGTTTACGAGTCGGACCTAAGTGAGGAGCAGGCCCGGCAAATGATCGCCGCCGAGGAGAAGAATGGCGGCGGGCCGGACATCAGCGACAGGCTGGAAGCACGCCAGCGCGTCGAGAATCTTCTGGAAGGCCTTGACGAGCGGGACCGCCTGATGCTGATTCTCAAGGAAGTCGAGGGTTTTGCGGTCGAGGAGATTGCGGAAGTTTTGGATTTGAACGCGAACACCGTGAAGGTGCGGCTCTTTCGGGCACGCCGCAGAATCGTTAGCAAGGCCCGCAAGCGTGGGGAATGAAGCAGCGATTGCATACTCATAGAAGGATGGAATGCCATTCGCGTAATGATTTCTTGGGCCTGGATTGATTTTGAGGTAGAGAAAGATTAAATAGGTTGCGGAAATCGTTGGAGGTACCTGAAATGAAATTCAAGCTGAACAAACGCGGAGCCGATTGCCGCGATTTTCAGATGCAGCTTGAGGACGCGGCGGCCGCCGCCTCAAAAGCGAGAGAATTGCCGGAACTGCTGGCAGCGCTGCCAGAAGCCCTGAAAAAACACATGACTGAGTGCGGGAATTGCCGCGCTGCAGTCAGCAATATTCTTGAGGCGCGCGTCCTCCTGGCGGAACTGCCTTCGCACGCTTCCATCGCCGGGCCGTGGTTTGCGCCCCGGGTCATGGCCGCAATCGCGGCGCGCAAGGCCGAATTTGGCCGTGCCACGGATACTTGGACTTTTCTCCCAAAGCTTGCCGCAAGGCTCACCTGGGCTTCCGCGATCGCCTTGCTTTTGGCTAGCGGTTGGCTGTATCAAACGCCCGTATCCACCTCGACGAAGCCCGCGGTGGTCACGGACATCACCGGTGAACCATTGGTCTACAGCGCGACGCCGGCGGACAATGATGAAGTGCTCGTGAGTCTGGCCGAGAAACCTCGATGAACGGAACCTCCGCAAAGCAAAAAGCCGCCTTGTGGGTGGCGGTCGTGTTCCTTCTTGGCGCCGCCCTCGGCGGAGTGTTCGGCTATTTCTATGGCCATCGCAGCGTAGTGGCCGCTTCGAACCCTCCCTTGAGTGAACCCGCGAGACGCGCGCGCAGAGTCGAGCAGCTTACTCAGGAACTAGGTTTGACGATGGATCAGAGCAAGCAACTGGACTCAATCCTTTCTCAATTGCATGCGGAATATAAATCCAATCACGATCAGTTCGATGCTCAGATGGGTCAGACCAGGCAAAAAGGCCGCGACCAAATCCGGGCGATCCTCACTTCCGAACAGAAACCCAAGTTCGAAGAATTTCTGAAGAAACTGGACGAAGAACGAAAGCGAAATGCCCCGCCGGCGACACCGCGGTAACGCGGCCTCTCTACACATCTCAACCTGAAGCGTCGCCGTTCTCAGAAGCGCCCGGGCGAGGCAAGCCGGAGTTTAAACCAGGCTCTCGAACAGTTTTCGATCAGACCTTTACGATGAGTTTGCCGATGTTGCCTCCGGTGAAGAGCATGTTGATGGCGTCGGGGGCTTTTTCCAGGCCTTCGACGACCGTTTGGCGGTCCTTCAACTTGCCCATCATTTTCCATTTGCCCAGTTGTGTGGCGGCCTCGGTAAACCGTGACGCGTAATCGAGCACCAGAAACCCTTCCACCTTTAGGCGCTTGACAATCATAAGTCCGAGACTTATCTGTTCCGGGACTTCTTTCGTGTAGCCGGAAATGAAGCCGCAAACTACGACGCGTCCATGCAAGTTCATGCGGTTTAAGACCGCATCCATAATCTCCCCGCCGACGTTTTCGTAATCAATGTCCACGCCCTTGGGTGTGGCGGCGGCCAGCTGTTCTTTCCAGTCTGGATGCTTGTAGTTGATCGCGGCGTCGAATCCGAGTTCGTCCAACAGCCATTTGCATTTCTCGTCCGTGCCCGCGATTCCCACGACCCGGCAACCGTGGATTTTGCCGATTTGGCCGGCGACGCTTCCTGTTGCTCCAGCGGCTGCGGAGACAACCAGCGTCTCGCCTTTTTGCGGCTTGCCAATCTCGGTCATGCCGAAATACGCGGTGATTCCGGTCATACCCAGCGCGCCTAGAAACAAAGTGTCCGATACAAAGGGAATCGAAGGTAGCTTCTGGAAGGGAAATTTCGGTTGTGCCTCAATGAGAACGTATTCCTGCAGTCCGGTGAGGCCCACAATCTTGTCGCCCTTTTTGAATTGCGCGTGCTTCGACTCGATGATTTCCGCCAGCCCGCCAGCGCGCATCACTTCGCCAATCGCGACGGCGGGGAGGTAGCTGTCTCCAGCCATCCACACGCGCATCGTGGGATCAACGGAAAGATACTTCACTTTGGCCAAGGCCTGGCCGTCCTTCAACTCCGGCACTGGGGTTTCTGCAAGCTGCAGATCGCCCGGTGCGAGTAAGCCCTTCGGCCGTGCGTGCAAAAGTAGTTGACGATTTGTCGCCGTCATTTTGAACTCCCGAATTATTGTTGTCGGTACAAATTCCTGCGCTGCGGAGCTCGAGGGCTTGCAAAATCCGCACGCAGGATTGGCTCGCCTGCCAACGCTTGCCAAGACCTGGAGAGATAGCTAGAAGGGAATATCCTCATCGGAGATTTCGGGGCCGGTGCTTCCGCCGCCCATCGGTTCTTCGCCGCCGCCCTGATGGGGAGCGAAGTCGTCGGCCTCGCGCGACGCGCTGGTGCCTCCGCCAGCGCCGGCTGCAGCGGCATCGCCCCGCGAACTGAGCATTTTCATTGTGTTCGCAACGATGTCGAAGCTCGTCCGCTTTTGGCCTTCCTTGTCTTGCCACTCGCGCGATTGGATACGACCTTCAATGTAGACCATCGTTCCTTTCTTCAAATATTGCTGGCAAATTTCGGCCAGTTTTCCCCAAGCGGTGATGCGATGCCACTCGGTGCGCTTCTGTCGCTCGCCGTTCTTGTCTTTGTACGATTCATCCGTGGCCACGGAAAAATTGGCAACGGCCTGGCCACCGCCGGTATAACGCGTTTCGGGATCGCGGCCCAAGCGGCCGACGAGAATCACTTTGTTGACGGACATGAAGAGCTTCTCCTTGCGTCGCTGACGATAACAGAAACGGAGTGTAGAGGCAAAGAGACCAGCTAGCGAACGGCGAACCGCGAGTCGCAAGCAGGCAGCAGCTGGATAAAATGTTCCTGCCGGTACTGTAACTACTGAGAGGGCTCCATTGCGCGTTCAAACATGAAATTCCTGTTACTAACCTAAGTTGACCAGATAGGTCTTGACCCCGCAGTTGATATCACATATCGTCCGCCGTACTTGTCCTCGACAAGAAGTCGGCCCAGCAGACCTCGCCGCCTTTTTGTGTCAACCAGGACATTCCGGATTTCGCTGCTTCTCTCCAAGTTCGATCCGGACGTGGAGCCATTCGCCCAAAATCACGAGGAGCTAACTACTATGCGACATACGATATTCATTCTGTGCTTCCTTTTACTAACATGCGGAGCCAGCGCGGGACTTGCTCAGGAAGTTGATATGGTTGATCCATCCTTCCTGGCAAACGCCACCGCCAGGTCGTTTCATCCGAAACCCCACGACCTCACAAATGGACAGGCGCACTCCCGCTTCGGAATTTTCGGAATCGATTCCATCCCTAACTTCAACGGCCAGTTCTTCGCGGACGGCTTCGATTTCAACGGCAATCCCAACCGGCACTGGTACACCAACACGGTGGGCAACCCGCCACAGATGGGCGGCACGACACTGATCGGTGCTCCGATTCAGCCGGTGAATATCGAATTGGATGACGCCAACGGCAATCTACGGATGGTAAACGGACATCCCCTGATTTCGGATGCCACCAAATTCGTCAATCCTACCTTGGCTTCCCCAGTCTTCTCAAACTTCACTTATTCAAGCGGAACGGACGCCACGCAATTCTCCGACGCCATTCAGCGCGCCGAGTACTTCAACAATATGAAGCCGGACTGGCATACGCTGCTCCTCGCTGCTCCAAAGCCGGCGCTCACCATGCACATTCGGCAGTCGCCCACTTGTCCGACTGGGCCTCATTCCGCCGGCTGCAATTATGTATTTGCACTCAATGCGGACGGAACGTGTTGCCGATTCATATTGGTAAGCGACAACCCGCCAGATTTCGTTTTCGAAAGCGGCCTGGCCGATATGGTTATCGCCGACATCACAACCAATGCCATCACCACGAAAGATATTTCCACCTTCTTGTATCCCAATGTTTTTCTGTTTTTCGGAGACACAACTCAGTGTTGTGCGCTTGGATTCCACACCTACTTCTTTGAGCCAGGCAGCGATCCGGAATTGCGTTGGGTGCTGAACTATTCAAGCTGGATCAGCCCGGGTTTATTCGGAGCCGCGTTCGTGGATGTGACCGCCGTCAGCCACGAAATCGCCGAAACCTATAATGATCCGTTCGTGGTGAGCGACGGCGTGCACAATCTGACTCCGTTTACGCTGGCTCCGAACGGAGGCTGCTCGGAAGTTCTGGAAACAGGCGACGTGATCGAAGGACTACCCAAGGCGACCTTTCCCATCACGTTGAACGGCTTCGTGTACCATCCGCAGAACGAAGCGTTACAACAGTGGTTCGAGTTCGAATCACCATCCAGCGCGTTAGGGCAAGCCTATAGTTATCCCGACACCACAGTCTTGCCAAAACTTTCACCGCCGCAAAAATTCAATTGCCAACCGTAAATATTCCTGAGCTCCGGGGCCCGGTCGATCGCAAATCGGCCGGGCCTCACAATTTAGGATTGTTTTCATTGACGCCGTAAAGGCCCGCGTGGAATATACAGGGGCCGTGGCCACCGCTCCCTCGTCTACTTCAACACAACAACCAAAGCTCTCCGACGCTGCTTCGCCGAGCAGCGCACGGGCATTTTTGTGGATTGCGACTGCCACGGTCACCGGCGCGATCGTGATGGCGATGGAACTCACGGCGTTCCGGTTGTATGCGCCGTACTTTGGCAACTCGATTTACGTTTGGGGCAGCATGATTTCGGTGGTCATGCTGGCGCTCGCTGCCGGGTACAGCCTGGGCGGCTGGATTGCCGATCGATGGCCCACCGACACCGTGCTTTATCTGATCGTTTTGAGCAGCGGTCTCTATCAGCTCGTGATCGTATTTATCCAAAGGCCCGCGATGCTGAAGCTCTGGCATATGGGAGATTTTGCGGGGCCGACGCTGGCGACGGTGATCATTTTCGCTCCGCCGATGGCGGCGCTGGCGATGACGTCGCCTTTTGTAATCCGGCTGCTTGCGCGAACGGGACACGTTGGTGTGACGGTCGGGCAGGTGTTTGCACTCTCGACGGCAGGGAGCATTGCGGGAGTCCTCGGGACAAGTTTTTATCTGGTACCGCGGTTCGGGACGAGGATAACCCTGGAAATTCTTTGCGGAGCATCGATCCTCGTGGGAGCGTGCGGCTTGATCCTGCGGAGAAAGGCGACGGCGCTGCTTGCGCTGCCGGCGGCGTTGCTCTTCATTGTTCCAACGCCGAAAGCGCCACCTACTTTGATTTGGAACGGTGAATCCACTTACAACAGGATCCTGGTGTTCGAGGCAAGCGGAAGGCGGTGGCTGGTCCTGAATGACTCGCGATTCGCCCAGACGATTGAGAATGTGGGCGGGGGAAGTTCGGGATTTTATCTGGACGAGTTTGCGCTGGGGCCGGTGATTGTACCGGCGAAGAATTTGTTGGTGCTGGGAATGGGAGCGGGTGGATCGATTCAGGCCACCAGGGCGGTTGCGCCGGGAATTGATATTGATGCCGTAGAGATCGATCCGGAAGTTGTGCGCGTTGCGGAAACTTTTTTTGCGTTGCCACAGCACGACGCCAAACTCCGCGTTCACATTGCGGATGCGCGGCCGTGGCTCGCAGAAGAGACGGCGAAGTATGATTTGGCGCACATCGATTTGTTTCAAGGCGGGCCCTATGTGCCGTTCTACCTCACGACGGTAGAATTTTTTCGGCTGGTACGAGAGCGAATGACGGATCGGGGCGTGCTCATCGTAAATGTTTTCGACAAGAGCGCGAAACACGATTTGCTCGATGCGATGGGAGCGACGATGCGGCAGGTGTTCCCATCGCTGGAGAAGCTTTCGAGGCCGGACGGGAACCATATCGTTTTTGCGTTCGCCGAAAAACGGGCGCTGGGAGAAACGATAACGCAATTGAAAAATGGCGCGGGACCCGATTGGGTGAGGGAATTGTCGCAGAAGGCGGCCCAGGAGATGGCCGAATTTGAACCGAAGCCGGGCGCGGTGATATTCACGGACGATAAGGCACCCATCGAGCAGATGACCAGACAGATGCTGGCGGAATCGAAAAAATAAAATGGACAAACAGGACCGCAGAAAATTTCTGAAACATTCGGCGGCGGCTGTGGCAATGGGGTTGGGCCCACGAGGCGCAGTGCCGGCGAGCGCGGAGAATGCCGTGGCACACAACGCGAGCGAGCTGTCGGCTTCGCAGAAAGCGTTCGGAAATGAAGGGAAGAAGCCCCTGCGGCTGGGATTGATTATCGGAATCGGAAAAGATCCTGATGCGGCCATGGCCAAAGTACACGAACTCGGATTGCCAACTTGCCAAGCTTATGTGGAGGAGTTTGACGAAGGATTGGCCGGCAAACTGACGAAGGCGCTGGAGAAGTACGAAATCGAAGCGACGTCGGTGGTGGTTGGTGGTCCGGGAAAAGAAATTTGGGATTTCTATGGAGGGCCGGTGACGATCGGATTGGTGCCGCGAGAAACGCGTGCGGCGCGGATCGCTCATATCAAGAAAGCTTCGGAGTTCGCGAAGGAGTGCCGCGTTCCGGCGGTACAAACGCATTGCGGATTCATTCCGGAAAATCCCAACGATCCGGTCTACAAGGAAACGGTCGAAGCGATGCGCGAGGTTGCGGAGTATTGCAGGAAGAATGGGCAGAATTTCCGGTATGAGACGGGGCAGGAGACGCCGATTACTCTGGTGCGCGCGATCCAGGACGTGGGACTGGACAATCAGGGAGTTAATTTCGATCTGGCGAATCTGATTTTGTATGGCAAGGCGAATCCGGTGGATGCGATCGAGATTCTCGGGCCGTACGTGCAGGGGATTCATGCGAAGGACGGCTTGTGGCCGACAAATCCGAAGAATCTGGGTGAAGAGGTTGCGATCGGAAAGGGCAGAGTCGATTTTCCGCGGATCATTGCGCGATTGAAAGAAATAAAGTATCCGGGCGCGGTGACGATCGAGAGGGAGATTTCCGGCCCGCGGCAGATGGAGGATGTGCGAGGGGCAAAGGAGTATCTGGAGAAGTTGATTGGCTGAGGGGAGTGGGCTCGTTGCCCTTGCTGCATGATCCACTACGATAAAGCAAAAGCAGCTTTCTCGCTTTGCTCGGAATGACCTTTGGCTTGCGCGCTTAAGTCTCCTGAATTCCTGCGGCAGGGATACGCCACCCCGGGTGTTTTTCGCAAAGAGTGCGGAAGCGTCTGAAAAGAGTGGAGATAGCGAAAAGGGCAGTGCAAAAGAGTGCGTAAGAGTATGAAAACAAAGGAAACGTAAGTGGAGTGGAATGATATTGATGTGGACTCTTTGGGAGAGGATGCGGTGGGCGAGGGGAAAGTGAGTTGCAGGATGGGAATGGGAAACGGGCTGGCGAGCTAGGATCAAATACTATTATATAACAATATGTTACTATTGTCAAGAAGATTATAAGTCGTGAAAAGAGAAGAGCTTAGGGGCGACGTGAGGCAGAGGACTGGAGGGGGCTTTGAGAATGAGGTCGGCTGGCGTGATGTGGGCAGTGGCGGCTTTGGGATTGACGGTGACCGCGGCAAGCTTTGGCCAAGCTACGCGCGAGGCAACGGGACGCGACGCGGATGTGCGCGCACTGGAAAAGTTAGAGACGGTGTGGAACGAAGCGCATGAGCACGGAGATTCGAACGCTTTAGAGGCATTGTGGGCCGACGACCTGGAAGTTGCCGCGCCGAGAATGCCGGTGATCACAAAGGCCGAAGCGGTCAGCTTTGCGCGGTCGGGACGAATGAAGTTTCTGCACTATAGGACGTCGGACGTTCGTGTGCGGGTGTATGGCGATGCCGCGGTCGTGACTGGACGACTGCTCCGAGTGCGCGTGCAAAATGGCAAAGAAGTCTCCGACGACTGGCGATTTACGAAGGTGTACGTGCGCGAAGCGCAGAAATGGCTTGTGGTGACGTTTCACGCGTCGGAAGCGGCGCAGCCAGCGAACTGAAACGCTCGAGGGCGCCCAGAAGTAAGCTGCGAACAACACTGAGAATGCAAAACCCGCAGCCTGAAAACCGCAGGGATACGGCACGCATGTGCGCATTTGGCCGCTCGCCAAGAACCAAGGTTTGAAACCGTTTCTTGCGTGGTTGGCGTGAATCTGATAATCTGAGAATCAGACTATGAGCAAAACAAAGATTACCGTGACAGAAGCATCGCGCAATTTTGCGGATTGCGTGAACAGAGCGCACTACCAAAACGTTACGTTCGTGCTGATGAAGAATGGCGAAGCGGTGGCGGAGATCGTGCCTAAAAGCGAAAAGGTCTGCACCGCGGCCGATCTGGCGGACGCACTTGAGAAAACGCATCTCAGCGAGGAGAATGCGCGAGCGTGGCGGCGCGACTTGAAGGCGGCACGCACGAGACTCAAGCCGCCGATCGATAAATGGCGCTAATTCTCGATACCGATGTGATCATCGCGGGGGAGAAGGGTGCGTTTGATCTGGTGGTGTGGTTAAGATCCCGCGCTCCCGAACACGTGGAGGTTGCCGCAATTACCATCGCGGAGTTATGGCATGGTGTCGAGCGGGCCAAAGGAAGGTTCCGGAGCGAGCGAGAGCAGTATTTGAAGATGATGCTGGAAGCTGTGCCGGTGATCCCGTACACAGAGCAGACTGCCTACCAGCATGCAAGGCTATGGGCGGAGTTGGAAGGTTCCGGAAAAAGAATTGGTTATTACGATCTAATTGTGGGCGCAACGGCTTTGGAGCGGGGGAGCGCCGTGGCCACATTCAATACGCGACACTTTCGGCAAATACGCGGGTTAAAAGTTATCGAACCGAGCTAATAGCTCGACCTCAGCACAGACTGAAGTCTGTGCCACCGTTCAGGCGCAGGGGGTTTTTTGAATTCAGATGGCGGGATCGGTGAGACCGGCGAGGGGGTTGGGCTCGTCGGGTTGGACGCGGACGACCACGCGCTTGTTTAACAGCATCTGGATCCAGATTAAGAGTCCGATCACAATCACCATCCGCACAGGGTGACACTTCCAGTAGCCTCGGTAGACCCGTGCCAGTTCGGTGCGGTCGGTAATGATTTGGGCGGTGCCGGAGATCGCGGGACCGTCCTCGCTGCCCACATAGCAGGTGACACGCGGATTCTTGCGTGCCCGCTTGACCTTGTAGGAATCCCCAGGAGTGAGGAATTCGATCTGTCCGCCATTCACGGTCAGCCAGACCTGAATTTTCTTCAGCTCGCCGGAGGCTTTGTAAGAGCCGAACCACTGGGTGTGACTTTTGAGGGCGCGTTGCAGTTCTGGAGTCATAAGCTGCAATTTCGGACTTGGGGAGAATTTCTGATTTGGACGGCTTTCCAATGTATCGTACGCTTCCCCCGCGAGCGACACAACGAATTTGCCGCGAGAGCGGTGTGCTGATTTCAATGCGGCGTTTGGTTAGTCGTGGTGGAAATAGAAGAGATTCCCATCCACATCCTGTACGGTGAACTGGCGAAGTCCCCAAGGCTTTTTTTCGAGAGGTTCCACGATGTTCGCACCTAAGGACTTCAGTTCCTGGTACGAAGCGTCGATATCTTCGGCGAACACCCAGTGAACGGCAGGTTCGAAGGGAGGCGTCCGCTTGCGAAAGAAGATCACCACATCATCGCGCGACACGGCCCCAATCCCTTTGCCGGGGTAAAGCCATCCAATCTCAAAGCCGAGCGCATCTCTGTAGTGCTGTTGCGCGCGTTCGACATCGGCGACCGGCAACTCCGGCACTGGCTTGCCCATCGAGGTCAATTTCTCTTTTGCGACCATAGAGCGCTCCCTGGCTCTCCTTTATGCATCAGGACCGCTCAGGCGTCAAATAAAGATAATACCGGTGCGAGAGCAGGCGCGAAGGAGATCAGCGGGGCGGAAAGAGGTGCGCCCCACGCCGCAAGCTTTTGGTTTGACCGAAGCTCCCTCTCGTGGATCTTTTCGACGGAATGCGGGCGTAGGTTTGGGGGACGGAGGCGAATTCGGAGGTATAATTGCTGGCATGGGTAGGAACGTCGTACACGTATCGGAAGCTGAAGCCGCGAAGGACTTTGCGTCGGTGATGAGCAAGGTGCGAGCGGGCGCGGAAGTCGTAATTGAGAAAGATGCGCTGCCTGTGGCGGTGGTTAAGCCGCCAGAGCCGGTGCTGCGCATGCTCTCGGAATCGCTCCGGTTGGCGCGCGAACATGGCTCTACGGTAACGCTCGACGGGGGTTTTGCGAAGGACGTGGAGGAAGCCATCGAGAGCCACCGTGAGCCTGTAGATCCGCCCGCATGGGATTGATCCTCGATTTTAGCGCTGTGGTTGACCTTCTCGTTGTTCTGTTTCAATAGACAAGACAGCTCGGCAGATAGCGTTTTTGGAAGCGTATGCGTTGCGCCCTGTGCGACGGATGTGATACAGCGGGGCGTTGGTGGACGCGACGTACGAGCGGGAGAGAGCCTTCTCTGTCATCCTGAGCGCAGCGAAGGATCGCGGCGTGACTGCCGGTTTGTCAGGGGGGAAGTTGTGAGAGGCACTTCGAGTTTTGATTGATGCGATCGAGCCAGGGTCCTTCGCTATGTTCAGGATGAGACTGATCAATCAGCGCTGTTCGCAATGGGATTCAGTGAGGCGCGGTGAAGCCAGGATCCTTCGCTGCGCTCAGGATGACAAGAAGTGGGAGCGAGGATGACGGAAGTGGGAGCGCAGGATGACAGCGGTTGTAGGGCGTGGGACAATGCGCTGCCATGGCGGTTTACCATACCTATATGCTGTGCTCGGCGACCGGGGTGCTGTACGTCGGGGTGACGGACAATTTGGAGCGGCGGGTGCTGGAGCACAAGCGGAAACTGGTTCGCGGATTCACGCAGAAATATGATGTGAATCGTCTGGTGTGGTTTGAGCCTTTCGGGGATGTACGGAATGCGATTGCGCGGGAGAAGCAAATTAAAGGGTGGCTGAGAGCGAAGAAGTTGGCGTTGATTCGTGCTAACAATCCGGCGTTCCGGGATTTGAGCGAGGATTTTCATCGGGGGTAACGGCTGGCGTTCGAGTGCGGAAGCGCGAACGAGGATTGTGGATGATCACACCGTTGTATGCTGAGGTAGGATCAAGCCGGGATCCTTCGCTACGCTCAGGATGACAGCGATGGATGCTCGGGATGACAGCGATGGATGCTCAGAATGACAGCGATGGATGCTCAGAATGACAGTGCGGCGGGTTTAGAACGGGTAGCGAGAATCCAGGAGGCGTTAAATGGTTGACGACGAGAAGAATGGGATTGGGCGGAGGGAGTTTATTGGCGGAGCGGCGGCGGTTGGAGGGGTGATGTTTATACCGGCGGCGCGAGTGTGGGGGACGGAGGCGAACTCGGCGGTGCGCGTCGGGCTGCTGGGATGCGGGGGACGCGGGACGGAGGACGCTACGAACCTTGTGGATACGGGCGGAGCGCGGGTGGTGGCGCTGGCGGATATGTTCCAGGACCAACTGGACAAAGCGCACGCGGCGTTTGACAAAATGCAGGCGGCGAAGGGATACGCAGGGATTGACGCGTCACAGCTTTTTGTGGGGCCAAAGGCTTACGAGAAGATCGCGGCGTCGAAAGAAGTGGACGCCATCGTGATCGCATCGCCGCCGTACTACCACCCGGAGCATTTGGGAGCGGTGGTGGCGGCAGGGAAGCACGTATATTGCGAGAAGCCCGTGGCGGTGGATGTGCCTGGGGCGAAGAAAGTGCTGGAGATCGGCAAGCGAGCGGAAGGGAAGTTGAGCCTGGATGTGGGATTCCAGATTCGCGATTGTCCCCCGTTTGTGGAACTCGTGAAGCGGATCCACGACGGGGCGCTGGGAAATATCGTTTGCGGAGAGGCGCATTATTTGTCGGGGTATCTGGACCGTCCGGCATGGCCGGGCGCTTCGCCGACGGAGTGGCGGCTGCGGAACTGGGTGTATGACCGGGTGCTTTCGGGCGACATCATCGTGGAGCAGAACATCCACGTGATTGACATCTGCAACTGGATTCTGAAAGCGCATCCGGTGAAGTGCTCGGCGACGGGTGGGCGGCTGGGTCGGCCGAAGGATGGAGACGCGTACGGGAATTACAACGTGGTTTTCAACTATCCCGATGGAGTGGACGTGACGTTCAGCTCGACACAATTCGCCAAGGGGTGGTGGGACGTGACGGAACGGTTTTTCGGGACAAAGGGGACGTCGCAATCGCCCTACACGGGGCCGCTGGGGATCTGGGGAGACGAAGCGTGGCAGGCGCCGCTGATTCCGGTGAAAGACTCACAGGGATTTTCGGCGACGGGAAAATTCACGTCGAATTTGGAGCAGGCGGACCCGGAGAAGAAGAGGCTGTTTGTGGAAAGCATCACGAGCGGGAAATTCCACAACCAGGCGGCGAAGGGGGTGGAGTCCGCGGTGAGCTGCATGATGGCGAGGACGGCGGCGTACACGGGGAGGGAAGTGACGTGGGAAGAGATAAACAAATCGAAGGAAATGTGGGATTCGAAGATTGATTTGAACAGGCTGAGCTGACAGATCACGGAGTCGAATTGAAGACATAGGATGCTGTCGAAGGGGTTACCGGGTCGCAAAACGCCAGTCTCCGTACTCAGATGTGCCGAATTTGTTCCAGCGTGGTTGGCTGCGGCAACTTGCGAGGAGTCGCTCATGAAAATCCTTCGTCCCATTCTGGCAAACTGTTGCATAGTTTTTTTCTGGCTGGTAGCCTTTTCGGGCGCACAAACGCAAGCGCCAGTGGCAAGGGAGAGCACCACCGGCCCGGACGCCGCGATGATGGCGCCGGTGACGGAGCTTGCGACCTACATGGCGCACTTGCAGGGCGCGGTTCTGCCGAACGTGTTCGTGGAAGGTGGACCAGTTATTGTCGAGGATTTCGCGCCGTACCTTTTTAACGGCAAGGACGCGGCGGCCCAGTGGGACGCCGGTTTTCGCCAGCATGCCGTGCCGCTTAGAGACTTACAATTCAGCTTTGGTGCGGCACACGCTTTCGAACGCACTGGCGACAGGGCTTATTTCGTGCTCCCAACCACGTGGCGCGGCATCTACAAGGACAGGCGCTTTGAAGAACATGGTGCGTGGTCGTTTGTTCTGAAAAATTCGGCGGGGCAGTGGCGGATTCTGGCCTACGGGTGGGGGCCGACCGACTTGACGGACAAGCCCGCAAAGAGCCAGTAGGGAGCGCGCGATTTTTGCAGGACGAGTTGAACAGAGGGTGCAAAGTGCTGGGAGAAGAGAACAAGGCGCAAATCACGCGCCGGGAATTTGTTAAGGCGAGTGTGGCGGCGGCGATTGCTACTGGCATAGGCGGAAGAACCTTGGCCGGCGACACGGCGGGAGCGCCGGGAGCTTCCGCGTGCGCGGAGAGCGTGGCGCTCAGTCTGCACGCAGCAGGCGCGGCGTTGCCGATCAAGAAGGGACTGGTGTTCGACATGCTGCCAGGCAGCATGAGCGTCGCGGACAGGTTCAAGCTGGCTAGGGATGCGGGGTTCGAAGTGGTGCAGGCGCCGACCACGCCGGACGAGCACGAAGCGGAGCAGTTGAAGAAGGCCGCGGAAGCCGCGGGGATTCGAATCGACTCCGTGATGAACATGGACCACTGGAAGTATCCGTTGTCGTCGGGCGATGCGGCCGTTGTGGCGAAGAGCATGGAGGGGATGCGAACGTCGCTGCGGAACGCGAAGCTGTGGGACTCGGACGCGGTGCTGCTGGTCCCGGCAGTCGTGAATCCGCAAACGTCGTATTTGGAGGCGTGGACGAGATCGCAGAAGCAGATTCGAGAACTGATCCCGATGGCGGCGGAGTTGAAGGTGGTGATTGCAATTGAAGAGGTCTGGAACAGATTTTTGTTGAGTCCGCTGGAGATGAAGAAATACATCGGAGAGTTCGAAAGTCCGTGGATCAGGGCGTGGTTTGATGTGGGAAACGTAGTGCTGTACGGATACCCGCAGGACTGGATTCGCACACTGGGGAAGAGCATTTACAAAGTGCATCTGAAAGATTTCAAGCGCAAAGAAGGCGGCTACACGTGGGTGAACCTGGGAGATGGAGACGTGGATTGGGCAGCGGTGCGAGCGGCGTTCGCGGAGACCGGCTATGCGGGCAGCGCGATTGCGGAACTGGATGGCGGAAACGAGGCATACCTGCGCGACGTGAGCAGACGCATCGACCGGCTGCTGATCGGAACGAATTAACGATTTGACGATGAGGGCTGAGTCCGGAGGAAACTAGAGCACGCTGGGGGCAGGAAGTTGCAAAGCGGGGCCGGGAAAGGAACTGGGTGCCTGGCTAACGCGTGGCTACGACCGAAACACCCAACTCTTTGAGTTTTGCGCGAGCCGTACGTTCTTCCTCGGTGCCGGGGTAGCGGCGGACAACTTCGCGCAGCTCCCGGACGCCGGAAGTCTTCTGGCCGAGCTCGATGAGCGCCATGCCTTTCTTGAGGCGTGCCGGCGCGAGCTTGAAGCTTTTCGGGTAGACGGTGAGCACCTTGTCGTATTGGGCGACGGCGTCCTGATATTGCTTCTGGTGGTAGGCAATTTCTCCGAGATAGAATTGCGCGTTCGAGGCCAGATCGGTCTCGCTGTAATACTTCAGATAGTCCTGAAATTCCTGACGAGCGAGATCGTATTTCCCGCTTGTGATGTCGCGCAGGCCATTGGAGTAGAGCATGTCGGCGGACGGGGCGGGCGAGGCGGAGGAGCCCGCGGGAGGAGCCGATCCCACAGTTGAGCTGGTCGGCGTGGCGTTCGCGGGAGCGGTGTTGGACGGAGCCGAACCGGAGACTTTTGCGTCAATACTTTGGACGGCGCTCTGGAGATCGACGAGCTGCTGATTGAGCTTGCCGAGGCGCGATTTGATTTCTTCCAGATTGTCCGAGAGCCCTTGAACCTGCGTGGACATGGTGTCCAGGCGCGCGCCGGAGTTGGCCTGGACATCCTGAACAGACTTCTGGACGGAGCCCATGGTGGCGTTGAGCTTGCCGACATTGTCGCTGGCTTGCTCGACGATAGTCTTGAGGACGGTGTGATCCGTCGTCATTTGCGTGGACATGTCCTTCTGGCCCTGGAGAAGAGTGGTGACATCGCGCTGCAGGTCAATGATTTCGCGGGCGACGGCCTCGGCCGGGCGTGGGCCAATGATGCTACCGCCGAGCGCGCCGGCAAAAACGGCGGCGGCGAAAACGACGATATTGCGGATTCGCATGGAAAAACCTCCTAAAGTGCGCCTACTCCATTAGATGTCTATTCCGGCCAGGAAAGCAGCACTACATTCCAACCGAAGAGCGGGAGACAAGACATCTGCCGCACCGCTCTGCTCTCACTTTAACGGCAGAGCCGCGCGCGAGCAAGAGATTGCTCGGGCACGCGGCTCTGAAGGTCATCGAAGAGTTACAGGGTTAAGCGACGGCCTAGTTCGTCTTTACAGGATGGCCGTTGCGGTTCTGCTGCCAGCACGACTCGTTTTCTTCCGTGCAGACGGGCTTTTCCTTGCCATAGCTGACGGTGTTGATGCGGTCGGCAGAAATGCCGAGCTGCACGAGATAATTCTTGACGGCAGCGGCGCGGCGATCGCCGAGGAGCAAGTTGTACTCTGTAGAACCGCGGCTGTCGCAGTTGCCCTCGATGTTGAGCTTGACTTGCGGGTTCTGGCGAAGGTATTCGGCGGAATGGGCCAGGCCGTCGCGCTGGTCGGCGCGGATGTCAGCCTTGTTGAAATCAAAGTAGACGGTGTGGACGTTGGCGAGAAACTCGGCATTCTCGTCGCGGCTTGGCGGAGGCGGAGGTGGCGGAGGCGGAGCGGCCACGGTGATCCGGACGCTGGAATCAGCCGAACCGCCGGCACCGCTAGCGGTAATCGTGTAGGTCGTGGAATCAGCCGGCGTCACCTTGGTGGAACCTTGCGCGGTGACGGCGCCGACTTCCGGAGAGATCGTTAGCGTGGTGGCGTCGGTAGAAGTCCAGCTCAAGGTCGAGGAATCGCCCTTGTTGATGGAGGTCGGGTTGGCCGAGAGCGAAACGGTCGGCCTCGCGGCAGCAGGCGGCGGAGGCGGCGGTGGAGGCGGCGCAGCGAGCGGCTTCTTTTTGCAGCCCGCGACAAGAGCTAGTGCGAGAATAGCGGTGAAAAAGGCCCCGCGATACACAAATCTAGAAACCCGAATCATTCGAATCCTCCTCAGCGTAAGAATCCCTTGTTGGTCCCACCAGAGCCGTGATGGTATCACTAGCGGGCTGGGTTAAGGCAAATACATCGTACCACGATATATTATACATCGTACACAGACAAATTCCGACAGGGAATCGCAAGAAGCAACATAAAACACCACGATAAAAAAAGGCAAACTGCAACCAAAACGTAAGATGCACGCCTCAAGCTGAAGGTTTCGAGAAAATTTGCGTCGCGCATACTGGTTACATGGGAGACCAGTTGGGCGACTCGTTGTGCCCGGTGGTGGTGAGTTGGCGAGCCTGCGAGCCGTCGGCGAGCATGGTCCAGATCTGACGAGTGCCGGTGCGCGTGGACTCGAAGACGATGTGGCGGCCGTCGGGAGCCCAACTGGGACGCTCGTTACGAGAGCCGGAGTCAGGAGTCAGATTGATAATTTGCAGGGAAGCAGGATCCATAACATAGATATCGTAATTGCCTTCGGGGCGGCGCCAACTGAAAGCGAGCAACTGGCCGTTGGGAGACCACGCAGGATCAACGAGATAGCCCTTGTCGGGGACATCAAGAGCAGTGAGGTTGGTGCCATCGGCATTCATCATGTAGAGCTTGGGGATGCCGCCGCGATCGCTGACGAAGACGACGCTCTGGCCGGTTTTGGGGTTCCACGTGGGCGAGGTCGCGCCGCCGTTTCCTGAAAATGTGAGGCGCTTGGGTTTGCTGCCGTTCGAATCGGCCACATACAGGTCAGGTGTGCCTTGCATCGAGGAGGAGAACATGAGCTGAGTTCCGTCGGGAGACCAGGCAGGGGCGCTATTGGTGCCGCGGAAGCGCGGGAAGGAAACGACTTTACCGGCGTCCATGGAGTACATGCAGATCTGCGCGTTGACGATGCCGTTGTATGGCTCATAACACGTGAAGGCAATCCGAGAGGCGTCGGGGGACCAGCGGGGCATGAGTGAGATCGTCCGGAGGCTTGTCAGGGCGTGCTGATTGGCGCCATCGTAATCCATGACCCAGACTTCCTTAGAGCCAGTGCGTACACTGACGAAAGCAATCTGAGTGGAAGCAACGCCGGGGTAGTTGGTGAGCTTCATGATGATTTCGTCGGCGAACTGGTGGGCGAACTTGCGAACTTGGGCGTCGGTTGGAACGCCGCGATAGATTTTGCCGACTATGGCAGGGGAGGAGGGGTTCGTCACATCATAGAGCCAAGCCTGGATGGCGACTTCGGAAGTGGTCTCGGAGAGGTTGCCGAAGGCAACGTAATGGGCTTTGACACTCGGATCGGTCCAGGCGGCGACTTGGAGCTCGGAAGGCATGGTGGGGGACTGGGCGGGATAAAAGCTCGGACTGACAAGGTCGAGAACGCCGCTGAATTGAAGATCGTCGCGAACCACTTGGGTGAATTGCTGGGAATGGGTTTTCGCATTGTCAGTGCGCGGGCCAAAGTCGGCTACAGCGAGGCGAATTTTTTCGACACCAAGGCCAGTGCCAATGCGGAACCAAGGCTGCTGCCCTTGCCGAGCGTTGATAGGAACGGCCGCCAGGCATAGTCCTAGCAGAGCGATTAGACAATCGAAGTATCCAAACTTCCTGAGCACCTTCACCTCCGGTTTGTATGGCCGCGTGAAACGCAAACCTAGTATCGGCTTTAGTGTGTCAAAGACAAATCAAAATCAAAGATGACGTCCACACTGCTTCCGCTGTAGTCATTCGGCAAGGGACCAAAACGGATGCCATCCAGTGCGCGGCGGGCGGAATTGTCCATCGAAAGATTGCCGCTGGTTTGCGAAAGCTGAATATTTGTAACGCTGCCGTCACGATGGATCCGGAAGGTCATCACCGCATGGGCCTGTCGCGCCGCGCGAACAGCTGGGTCAATAGTGGACTGGAGCCAATTTTGCGAAATGCTACGTTTCACGGACTCGACATACCACGCATACCGTAAGGCAAAGTCTCCGCCCCCTTGTCCTTGCACGCTGACTGGGCCGGAACCGCCGCCCGGAGTCGTGGCGTAGCTATTGGGAAGAGGCGGCGCCCCGCCTTTTCCATAATTCACGGCGTTGTCGGGCGGGGGAACCTTGGGTTCGTCAATTTTGGAAGGATGCGAGATGGGCTTAGGCTTTTCGTGCTTGAAGGGCGCGATTTTTTCTACTGCTTTGGGAGGCTCGGGTGGCTTGGGCTCAGGTTTAGGTTTGGGTTCCTCCTTCCATATGCCTTTTGTGGGATCGACTGCTTTGCTCTCCGTCACTATGGGTTGCGGAGGCATGGGGATACCGGCCGCCGGACCGACAAGCTTGACGTTGGCGATGCCTTTCGCGCCACCAACGCCGCCCCATTCGGGGCCTTTCATCTGGAGATAAATGGAGACCGCAATCCAAACCACGAGGAAGCCATGAAGGATCAAAGAATAAACGAGGAATTTTCGGAGGCCAAGATCCTGGGGCGATGTGCCTGGGTAGCGGCCAACCGAATTGGCGACGGCGGTGGACATGTTCAGCGCGTGCGGGCGCGTTCCGATAGGGGCTGCGTAACAATACTAATATTGGCTACGCCGGCTTGGCGCAAAGCATCGATGACCTTGGCGAAGGTGCCGAACGGGATGGTCTCGTCGGCGCGAAGGAAAACGGAGTCCTGGGGCTTTTTGAGTTGGGATTTCACCTTGGGGCCAAGCTGGTGGATGTTGATGGGAGTATCGCCCAAATAGATGAGTTGGTTCTTGTCGATGGAGATGACGAGCCGCTGCTCGTTGATTTCCTTCACGGTGGCCGTTTTGGGGACGTCAACTTCGATGCCGGACTGCAGTATGGGAGCAGTGATCATGAAAATGATCAGCAGAACGAGAACAACATCGATGAACGGGACCATGTTGATCTCTGAGAGGGTGCTCTGCGTGGTTTTGGAGAGTTGCGGCATAAATTTTAAGGGCGGACGCGGGCTGCCCGCCGGAGAGCCTACGTAAAAGTCTTTTCGATCTGGGCGCCAACTTCAAGTGCAAAAGTGTCCAGGCGCTGGGCGAGGTCGCGGATGTTCTGTAAAAACTGATTATAGAAAATAACGGCCGGGATAGCGACGAAGAGCCCCGCAGCTGTGGTGATGAGCGCTTCCGCGATACCAGGAGCTACCGCGCGGAGGCTGGCGGCGCCGGCGTTCCCGAGACCTGAAAAGGCGTCGATGATGCCCCAAACCGTGCCAAAGAGTCCGATGAAAGGAGTTACCGAGCCAGTGGTGGCGAGCCAGGACATGCCCTTCTCGGCGCGGCGCACTTCGTCCGCGGAAGCGAGCTGCATGCTGACAGTGACAGCCTGGAGGCTCTTCAGTTTCCCGGTTGGTTGCGGGTTGCCGGTTCCAACCTGGCTTAGGAGTTCGCGGTAACCGGCGGCATAGACAAATGCAAATGGCGAGCCGGCGGAAGCCAGTGCTTGTGGGTTGGCGACGCCCTTAGTGGCGCGAAAGATGCGAAGGAATTGGTCGCTTTGACGGCGAACGCGGCCGAACAAGCCGAGTTTCTGAAAAATCATCGCCCAGGAAACGATGGAGAAAACTCCGAGCAAGACCAGAATGCCACGGGCGACCGGGCCGGTTTGCGCAAGAATGTTACCGAGATCGGCGATAAATACAGCGGCGAACAGAAAAATGTGGCAACCCCTCAGTGAAAATTAATTTTTCCCTACTTCAGGAACGTAGCACACGCATACAGGGTGGTCAAACAAATGAGATGCCAAAGATGAAGATTGTGCTGCCTTTTTGGATACACGCCAACATGGCTTTCGAGGGCGGCGAGGCCCAGATATTGGACAGGCGCAGCTCGGATACCAGGCAAACAGGTGTGTTAAACTGCGAAAAGAGCGAAACGGCGCAGCATGCTGCGCTCCTGCTAAAGACCAAAGATGGGCAAAACGTTCGATATCGGGTTGGAGGAGTTGGCGGGCTCGCAGGGATTGCCCATCGGCATTTCTGCCGGCGCGCAAAAGCTTGCAGAGGCAGCGGTGCAGGTTGGCGGAGTTCGCACCGCGGCGCGCGGAACGTTTTTTCTGGAAACATTCGGTTGCCAGATGAACGACCACGATTCGGAGAAGGTGGCCGGCGTGCTGCTCGCGCGCGGATACCGGCAAGTGGAGACGCCAGAATCGGCCTCGCTCATCCTCTACAACACATGCAGCATTCGGGAAAAAGCGGCGCAGAAAGTGTTCTCGCGGCTTGGGGAGTTTGGCGTACAGCCGAATGATGGTCGCATTATCGGCGTGCTGGGTTGCGTTGCGCAGCAGGAAGGCGAAGAGATTTTCAGGCGTGCGCCATGGGTGAGTTTAGTTTGCGGTTCGGCGAGCTACCGGAAACTGCCCGAGCTTTTAGCGCAGGTCGAGGCAGGGAATCAGCGCGTCACCGGCCTGGATAACGACACGGACCAGACGTTCGAGACGGAGATGACACGGCGCGACAACCCGTGGCGAGCGTATCTGACGATTATCGAGGGCTGCGACAAGGCGTGCACCTATTGCGTGGTTCCTTACACGCGCGGGCCGGAGCGGAGCCGCGCGAGCGACGCGATTTTGCGCGAGGTGAGGCAGATCGCGGAGCTTGGGTACACCGAAGTGCAGCTGCTGGGACAAACGGTAAATTCCTACAAAGATCCCACGGCGCGACGGATGCGCTTTTCCGAATTGCTGCTGGCGGTGGCGGACGAGCCGGGCATTCGCCGTGTGAGATTCACCACGTCCCACCCCAGCGACTTCACTAAGGAAATCGTGGATGCCATTGATGCGCAGCCGAAACTCTGTAATCACGTGCACCTGCCCGTGCAATCGGGCTCGACAAAGGTGCTGAGGGCGATGCAGAGGACGTACAGCCGCGAGGAGTATCTGGAGAAAATTGCGCTAATCCGTGACGCCCGGCGGCCGATCAGCATCACGACGGACATCATCGTGGGATTCCCCGGAGAGACAGACGAGGATCTTGAGCAGACGATCAGCCTGCTGGATGCGGTTCAATACGATGGGATGTTTTCGTTCAAGTACTCTCCGAGGCCGCACACGCCTTCGCTGGCGATGAGCGATGCCATTCCAGAAGAGGAAAAGGGCCGGCGGCTGGCCGCGCTGCAGGAAAAACAGCGCGAGATTCAGACGAAAAGACACTCGTCGCTCGTGGGAGAGACGTACGAAATCCTGGTCAGCGGGAAATCGCGGCGCGAAAACCAGTGGTCGGGACATACGACCTGTCATCGGGTAATAAATTTCACTTCCCAAGAGACGGCGCTTCTGGGAAAGTACGTGCAGGTTCGGGTGACAGGAGCGACGCCGAATAGTTTGGTGGGAGAGCAGGTATAGAAACGCCGAATTCGATGGCTGCCACCTCTACGGCGTGAGAAAATTGAGCAAGCACAGACTAAAGTCTGTGCCACAACGGGAGGTCACATGGAAGTGGAGATGAAAATCCGCGGCCTGATGATGGATCCCGTGACCAACATGCCCATCGTCGTGCTGAAGGACGTGCAAGGGCAGGCCATACTTCCCATCTGGGTAGGCGTGTTCGAAGCCAATGCGATTGCACTGGAGATTGAAAAAGTGCAGACGCCGCGGCCGATGACGCACGACCTCCTGAAGAATGTCCTGCTGGGGCTGGACGTGCAAGTTCACAAGATCGTCGTGAACGATTTGAAGGACGATACGTTTTATGCGGTGATTTGGGTGGAGCGCGACGGGCAGATGATGACCATCGATTCCAGGCCGAGCGATGCGCTCGCGCTGGCGCTGCGCGTAGATTGTCCAATTTTTGTCGAAGACGATGTATTGAAAAACTCAAAAGTCTCCAGCGCGATTACCGAACGCAGCACGAATGAGCAACTGCGCAATTGGCTCGAAGGACTCTCGGATGAGGACCTCGGCCGCTATAAGATGTAGGGACACAACCAGCCACCTCTAATCCACGTTAATTCCGGCACAGCTTCAAATATGTGGTTTCGCAAGCGAACTGAGGCGCCATTGTGAGCAGCCGATGTTGGCGGGGCACAGGGGGCGAAGCGAGTTCGCCGCCCTGTGAGGTTCCCTTGCACCGGGAAGCGTCTTAAGAGGAGGAGGCTTCCTTCATATCGCCGGAGGCTTGTTTGTTCGCCTTCTTGGATTCAGCTTTGGCGTTTGCAGTGGGAGCCAGTTGTTCAATGGCTTTCCCCAGACTCATGGAACCGCCGCCAGTCATCTTGGCCTTGAGCGCAGAGAAACCGCCAGGGATATTCAAATTGTTCGCAACATGAGCGGCGGCAACGCACTGGCCTAAATTCTTGAAGCCGTCGCACGCGGCAGCGGCATCCTGGCCGGTGAGAGATTTGATCTTATCGCCGATTACTTTGTTCTTGCTTAGCACGTCCGCCGGGGCGGCGTGGGACATGCTGCCAGGCGCCATGCTTGCTGCATGGCTAGGCTGTCCCATATCTGAACTGTGGCTCGGCTGTCCCATGCTGGAAGGGGATTCGCTTCCGGGGCCACGGCCAGGGGGCGGTCCGCCGCCAGGGTGTGAACGCTGCGCCGAAGCGGGCCCGACAATCAACAAGGAGGCGACAGCGAAATAAAGCAAAGGCATACGTTTCATCGGGATCCTCCATATTTTGAGGTTTGACAGAACAAGAGGGGAGGGTACTCGTCCTTGCCACCCATTTGGGACTAACAGACTTACGATGCAGCGATTGCTGGGAAGGATGCCGCCGCTGTCCCAAGGTTTTCAGGAGATTGGACTTAGAAGCTGATGAACCCTTGCGCGCCAGACGACGAGCAGCACGATGCCGATCAGGATCAGCGCGAGGCTCAGGCCGGCCCAAAGACCGAAGGCTCCCCAGCCGCGATGGAAACACAGCCAAGCGCCAAGAGGGAGGCCGATGATCCAGTACGCGGTGAAATGGCAGAGCATCGGAGTGCGCGTGTCGCCCAGGCCACGCAGCGCGCCGGTGGCAACAGTTTGCAGGCCATCAAAAAGTTGAAAAGCAGCGCCAGCCGCGAGCAGAAGAATCGTGCTGTGAATAATGGCTTCATCCGGCGTGTAAGCGCGGGCAATCCAGCGGGGAATGACGAGGAGGACTACGCTCATGCAGGTCATGAAAGAAGCACCAAGCAAGATGGCGGTACCGCCGGCGTCTACGGCTCCCCGCGGATCCTTGCGCCCGATGGCTTGGCCAACACGGACCGCGGCAGCGGAAGAAATACCGAGCGGAACCATGTAAGTGAGCGCGACGGTGTTCAAGGCAATCTGATGGCTAGCGAGCGGGACGGCGCCGAGCCGGCCGATCAGCGCCGTTACCAAGGCAAAGACGCCGATCTCAAGTGTGATCTGCATGGCTGTCGGGAATCCGAGAGCAAGGAGGCGGCGTATGCGGCGCAGCTGGGGCTCCACGGGAGTGTGGAGCAAACGGGTGCGGTGGCGCCAGTCATACCAGAGTAGAAAACCGACGAGCACGGCGGAAAGGTAGATGCGCGCCCAGGCCGTGGACCAACCGGAACCCACGGCGCCCATCGCAGGAGCGCCGAGCTTGCCGTAAATGAGAATCCAATTGCCGCCGGCGTTGATCAGGTTTGCCGAGACGAGCGCAAAAGCGATGGGCCGAACCATATTCATTGCTTGCATGCAGCGACGGACGGCGAAATAGAGAAGCAGGGGCAAGGTTCCCCACGCAAGCGCTTTGGAATAGGGAACAGCTAGCGCGATCACGTCAGGTGCGATGCCCGAGGCGCGGAGAAGCGGCTCAAAGAACCACACGGGAGCCATCAAGAGGGGCGCCAGTGCCAAGCTGATGTAAATGCCGTGCAGAAGTGAGCGATGGCAGTCTTCGCGTTTGCCGGCTCCGAAAGCTTGCGAAACAAGTGTATCGAGACCGACAAGCAGCCCACCGCCAAAGAAGGAGAGCACGTTGACCAAAATGCCGCCCAGGCTGACCGCACCGATCGCTGCTGCGCTGTTCGGAAGCCGGCCGACCATCATGGTGTCCACGATGGCCATGGTCATCCAACCGACCTCGGCAAGAACAAGCGGAAGAGCCAGCCGCAAAGTGGGGCCAAGTTCGGCGCGAAATGCGTTCAAGCGAATCATGGGAGCAAGGGTAACGAGTGTAAGTGGAGAGGTTGGCGCACGCAAACAGAGGCGAAGAATCAGCAGCAGCGCGACAGTTGGATCGTCCGCCAAAGAGGGAGCCGAGCACCCTGCAATTGACTGAGTCCGACGGGAATAGAGTAACTTCGACGGTGCCATAGACCAGAAGTTCCATTGACCCGAGACGTTGCCAGCCATAGCCTGCTCAATGGGCATCCTGCGCGCTAAGCCATTGGTGCGCCGCACCTATTTCACACCGAGGGATTGACTGCAAATTGCCGGAAAGCCGGCAGCCTGGCAGAGTGAGGAGACAACCGTGGGCGTATGGAAATTATCGAACTTCGACGTGCGGGAACCGCAAGTGCGGGCCGGTGTGCGGGTAAATTCCCGAGTGCCCGTGGCAGTGGAATGGACGGAATCGGGCCAGGAGAAGCATGCCGAGGGTTACACGGTGGACGCCAGCACCAGGGGGTGCATGGCGGTGATTCCGCAAAGTTTTCCAGTGGGGCAGCGCTTACGGTTGATTAATCTCGTCAACCGAAATGCTTGTGAAGCCGTCCTGGTATGGCGAGGTCACGAAGGGCGGACCGGCTGGGAACTTGGCCTAGAGCTGCAGGATGCTTCGCTGGATTTTTGGGGCCTCGACCTTTAAGCAATAATTAGGCGAGTACCGCTCGAGTACGTCGGGCGGACGAACGAGCATTTGTCGCGGCCACGCCAGCCTTTCCAAGCCCCCATTCTTCAGATCGACAAACGTTTAGCGGATTTCAGGACAAGACAGGATTCCTCCCAAAGTGGAACCGGCAAGATTTCCACCGGTTTTACGAAAAAATCCACTTTTTCCTTGCACTGGAACGGTTGGGGAACGTAGAGTGGGCCTAGGCCTAGGGGGCTTTCTGCAGTCAGCACCCACATATAGGGACCTGGTTGCCGGTTTGCGTCGACGCGATTTATCATGCGCATAGACGGAGGCAGAAGTATATGACTGCCATCATCACCGTTGCGAATCAAAAAGGCGGCGTGGGAAAAACGACGACCGCGATCAACTTGTCCGCGGCGCTGGCGCATCGCGGCAAGCGCACGCTGTTGATTGATCTCGATCCGCAGGCGAATTCCACCATCGCGTTCTACGAATCCGGGGAAATTGCGTCTTCGATGTTCGATGTGCTGAGCGACAGTCGCGCGACGATGGCGACGGTGATCAAGCCAACGAAAGATCAAATGTTGTTCCTGGGGCCGGGACGCCTGGCGCTCGCGAAACTGGAGCAGGTTCTCGCGGGCCAGTTCGATGCGCCGTACCGGTTGAAGGACTCGCTGGCGCCCATCGTGAAAGAATACGATTACATCATTCTAGATACGCCGCCATCGTTGGGGATACTGACGGTGAACGCGCTGGTAGCTTCCACACATTTGCTGGTGCCAATCCAGGCGGCCTACTTTGCCATCGAAGGTACGGATGACCTGCTGGAAACCTACGAACGAATCCGCGCGCGCCCCAACCCCGGCCTGAAAGTCCTGGGCGTGGTCATCACGCTGTTTGACCGGCGGACCAACATTTCTCGCGATACACACGGGCAGATCCGGACGGTATTCGGGAATGTGTTGTTCAAGACTAAGATCAGCAAGAACGTGCGGCTGGAGGAGAGCCCAGCTTATAAAGAGACGATTTTAACGTATGCGCCGAAATCACCCGGCGCGATCGAGTATAAGAAACTGGCAGCGGAGGTTGTCCAACGTGTCGAAGAGAATCGGGTTACCCATCACGCTGAAGATGCGGCATGACGCGCATTATGTCGAATCACTGACAAGTTACAGCGGGGCGGCGGTAGGGCGGATGATCCCGGTGGATCAGATACGCCCGAATCCGGATCAGCCGCGCAAGGCGCTGGGAGATTTGCGAGAGCTCTCGGAGTCGATCCGCGAGAAGGGGGTGCTCGAACCTTTGCTCGTGCGCTTCGTGCCGCGCGAGGACTGCTACTACATCATTTCCGGCGAGCGGCGCTATCACGCATCACGGGCGGCGGGCTTGCGCGAAGTTCCGTGCATCGAAAAAATGGCGGACGACGCGGAGACGCTGGAAATCGCGCTGATTGAAAACATTCAACGCAAGGACCTCACGCCCTTTGAAGAGGCCGACGGTTTACACCGGCTCGCAACACAGTTCGAGTACACGCATGAGGACGTTGCCAAGAAGATTGGCCGGGCGCGTTCTTCGGTCACGGAGACGCTCTCGCTGCGGAATATTCCGGAGCCGTTGCGCAAAAAGTGCATCGAGCATGGAATCGTCTCGAAATCGCTGCTTTTGCAAATCGCACGCCAACCCACCGAAAAGAAAATGATCGAGATGCTGCACCGCATCCTGCAGGGCGGATTGACGCGCGACGAGGCGCGGCGTGAGCGCCGCGATGAGCAAGGCGGCCCCACGAGACCGCAGCCGTTCATCTTTCATTTCGAACCGGAGAATGAGAGTTTCAAATTCCGGATTCAGTTCAAGAAGAGCCATGTATCGCGGGACGAGTTGATTGTGACGCTGCGGGAAATTCTCGCGCAGCTCGAAGGATCGTCGTCGGAAGCGGATTCGACGGCAGCCTGAATCTCTCGAAGGCAGCTTCGCAATCGCAATTGAAGTTTGCCCCCACCTATTCGCATGGTCGAACTCACGCCGCTGCAAATACAAACGCTTGAGCGATTGTTCGAGGCAGGATTCCGTCCCATCGCGATTCCGCCCTACGAAAGCGCGGTGGGCGTCCGGCGTGGCGACTGTGCCGCCTTGTTGTCGCCGGTGGCGAATGGCGGGTTGAAAATGCTGGCCAGCCCCTCCTACATCGTGGCCGGCAACTTGAGCGTGCGGCTCAAGCGCGGCCAGGATGAGGTTTTCGTGTGGAAGAAAACGGAGTTGCCCGCAACACCAGAACGTCTGCAGGAACTGGAGTCTTTTCGGCAAGAACTGAACAGCATTTTGCAAATGCCACCAACGCAGTAATCTCACCCGAATTTGCAATTCCAGTGGACTCCCGGCAAACTTAAAAAGAAATGGCGAACTACGACATTATTTGCATTGGAGCGGGACCGACCGGCCTGGCCTGCGCCATTGAAGCGAAACGCGCTGGAATGCAGCCCCTAGTAATCGATAAGGGCTGCTTGTGCAACTCGATCTTTCATTACCCCGTCAATATGGTGTTTTTCACAACGCCGGAGCTCCTCGAAATCGGAGATTTGCCCCTGGTCAGCGCGGCGGAAAAACCTGTCCGCACGGAAGCTCTGAAGTATTACCGCAAGGCGGCGGAACACTATGAGTTGGAACTGCGGCTATTCGAACGCGTCGTGCGAGTGGATGGTCATGACGGCAGTTTTACAGTCGTCACGAAAACAGAGAAGGAAACCGAGGCGACCTACAAATCGAGGAAGATTGCGGTGGCGACAGGGTATTACGACCTCCCCAACGAAATGAAAGTCCCGGGAGAAGATTTGCCGCATGTTTCGCACTACTATACGGAGCCCTACGAATTCTGGAATCAGGACGTCGTGGTGATCGGTGGAAAGAATTCCGCCGCCGAAGCGGCCCTGGATCTTTACCGGAATGGCGTTCGCGTGACCCTGGTGCATCGAAACGCCGAGCTGGGCTCAACGATAAAGTATTGGGTGCGTCCCGACATCGAAAACCGGATCAAGGCAGGGCAAGTGAAGGCGTTGTTCCAGACGCGCGTAAAAGAAATCTCGAGCGATGCGGTCGTGGTGCAAAACGGGGCGGGCGAGAAACGCTTGCCGGCCAAGCAAGTCTTTGCCCTGACCGGCTACCATCCTGACTATACGTTTATCGAGAGCTTGGGCGTGCAACTCGATCCGGAAACGCGTAAACCGGCGCTTGATCCCAATACGCTGGAAAGCAATATCCCGGGCATTCATCTGGGAGGAGTGGTCATAGGCGGGCGGCACACGGGTGAAATCTTCATCGAAAACGGACGCTTCCACGGGAAGCAGATCATCGAAGCATTGAAAACCTGACCGTACCTTCGATGAATCGATTGCCGACATTTGCCCGCGCACGGGCCGTTTGCTAGACTCCTAGTTCATGGCATCCATCTTGAGAGAAGTCGGCGAAACCTTCAGCACGCTGGTGCAAGGGTTCAGCGTGACCTTCCGGAATATGTTCCGGAAAACGGTCACGGAGAATTATCCGTTTGAGCCAGTACACTTCCAGCCCCGCTACCGCGGCATTCACGTGCTGCACCGCGACGAGTCCGGCCTGGAGAAATGCGTGGGATGTTTTCTTTGCTCCGCCGCTTGTCCTGCAAACTGCATCTATATCGAAGCCGCCGAAAACACGGATGCGAAGCGCATCTCCGCCGGGGAGCGTTACGCCAGCGTCTATAACATCGATTATTCGCGATGTATTTTCTGCGGGTATTGCGTGGAAGCGTGCCCGACGGATGCGATCACGCACGGCCACGGCTTTGAACTGGCCACGTACGACATCAATTCATTGGTCTACAGGAAAGAACAGCTTCTCGAAAAAGAGCCCGCCGCCGCGGCTTCCAGCAAGTAAGTCATCCTTCTCCTACAGCTCTTAAAGTAAAACAAAACGGCTCTTGGACCAACGCCCGCGAAGCCTTGCGCCGCGTTTGTTTATCTGTGAAGTGTTCGCTCTCCGAAAACCGCGTCCCATAACTCATATAACGCTGCCAAGACGTAAGTCTGGGCTGGTGTTCGCGAGGGAGGACGGCGGAATGGAGAAAGGGAGCGGCGGAGCGGCACAAGGGTGGGAAGAACTGGCGCGAGAGAGTTGCGCGCGCGTCGGAAGGGCAGTTACGCGGGCTTCGAGAAGCACACCTTCAGGCAAAGAGTCGAAGCTCGGCGTCTGCGACATATTCAGCGACAAAGCGACAAACAAACCCCTGAAAGAACGCAAAACATCAGATCGGGCTGCCAGTTGCGGGCCGCGGAGCACCTCGATCCGCAAGAAAATTATCGGACACAGAATGCGTCCCGTTGCTGCGAGATTCCGCGGCGGAAAGCACCTCTGGGGCTCGCGCGGCACGCTCCCGCTGCTCAAGGAGCCAGCGCGCCAGCATGGCGGCGGCGTTTTCTTCCAACCATTGATCGAGCATGGCGGCAATTTCCTTACGGAGATTGGCGGCATGTGCAAGACGGGACAGTTCAAAGCTTTGCAAAGAGTTCCGGGAAGCGGAGAGAAGGAACTCCCATGGGGGCTGAGAGGGACGGGTGACCATGAGACCTCCGATAAAGAAACTATGCTCATAATGGTACATAAGTAAGACATGTCAAGAGTACTTATAAATAACGACCTGTGGAAATCTGTGGAAAACCTGTCCGCCCATTCCATCGCCGGACTCTCGGCAGGGCAGCCGCCCGACGGCGGTTTTGATCGAGGCACGAATGCCTCCGGGCCACCCTTGGGGGCGTGCAGCGCTTGCGCAGGCGATTACGAAGACCCAGACCGAACGGCGTGGCCGCAGGCTCCTGAAGAAGCTGACGAGGATGCACCGTACGGGACAAGCGACCTGCTGCGAGACGAGGTGCAAACGGGCGCCGAGGATGAGCGCAACACCATCAAGTTTCCTGACGCGCGAGGGTGACGGACAGGAAAGGAGGCGAGGGCAATGAGAACCAAGGAAGGACAAGGAGCAAAGCCGTTGCAGTTAAGAAAGCAGAGGGAAGTGATTCGCGACGTGATGTTAAGCGCGGGCCAATGTGCGACCTGGCTGACGCTCGACGAGTTGGCCAAGCTGACGCACTACCCGCCGGCGAGCATTTCGGCGCAGTTGCGTCACCTGCGCAAGCCGGAGAACGGCGCGTTTGCGGTGGTGAAGCGATGCCGAAGCGTCAACAAGGCCATGCGCGCCGAGGGCTTTGGGGCGGTATGGGAATACTCGGTGCGGCAGGAGCGGCGCGCGCCGGCACGGAAGCGTGGTCCGCGGCAAAGCAGGGCAGCGGTTGCGCTAGAAATGGCTGTTTGCTGAGCAAACGGGCCAGGCAGGGCTGACAAGTGACCGATCAGCGAAATCCAACGATTCTCAACGAAGCGAAGTACAGATTCGCGAAAGCGGGGGAGCGATGGGCGTAAAGCCGGAACTGGCGTTTGACGTTTGCTGGGAAATTTATCGCGGCGCTCGAGAAGTGCTGGAAACGAAGCGCGGCATTTCCGCTTTGAATTGGAAGGACACGGGAAAATTTCTGTGGCGGCCGGATTTTCGGCCGCGGCTCAACGAATGGGTCGCGGACTTTGCTCTGGCCGGGCAAAAGGCGTTGGATGAGCCGGAGTGGGCTTCGCGCATGGTGCTATTCCGGCTGTATTACCTGGGGCTCGCTCCGTACGAAAATGCGCGGCACTTTCTCGGCTTGAGCGAGCGAAGCTGGGTGAACTGGACCGAAGAAGTGCGCCGGCGCTGCGGCAAAGAGTTGCTGCTGCGGGGGATGTTTCCGCCGAGAAGGTATTTCCGCGAGGGATCGTGAGTCGAAGCGAGGTTCCTGATTTCAGTTCCGTCTGCCCGTCCCGGACAGAAGGCAGCTGATTCAAGCTCCGGAAATCCCTTGAATAATCAGGAGGACGCCAAAGACCGCAGGTGCATAAACGACCATGCGGCTGGAAGAAACCGCGAAGGAGTACACCAGCAAAGCGATACCGGCAGTCACGTAAAAAGCACGCAATGCGAAATTGACCGGCGAAGCCATCGGAAGAAATTCCTCTCGCTACTGATGTTCTCATAGAAGGGAACAATCTTCAGGACAATTGCAGCGGATCGCCGAGGCGGATGAGCTTGCCGGATTCGCTGCCGGGGACTCGCGTGTTGGTGGAGAGACGATAGTAGTGGTCGAAACGGCCTGCGGGTGACCACGTCGGAAGTTGAGAGCGGCGTAGTTCGCTGAATCTCTTCTGAAAACCGTCGATAACCGAGCCGGTATGCGAATCACGCGAGGGAACTGGACAACGCGCGCAGGGATTGCTGCCCTCGAAAGCGGCGTCACCGATCCGAAAGCGCACCACGCTCGACTCCTCTTCCGCGAAGAGACGATCTTCCCAGAACGCCGGCACTCCATTGATTTCCAGCGTAGCGCGGAAGCGGCGGCGGGCTTCGTCAAGAGGCATGCCGGGAAACCACCGGCAGACTGCTTCCAGTGAAGCGGTCGAAACGATCGTCGGACCGGGCGCAAGGCCGTCATCGGGGAAGCCCTCGCGCGCATAGCGCACCGTGATGGCCTGCTCAAAGTACATGCTGAACCAGAGCGCGGCGCTTTCCGTATCGCCGGGAAACGCGAAGGTCATCGGAGGAATGTTGCGGCGATCACCTGGAACGGTAAGAGTAACGGAGCTGATCTCCGGGGAGTAAGCCGCGCGGATGAGGTGCATGGCGGCGGTGCGCTTGCCGTTCACCCAACGGCCGTCAGCGGAATAAAGCGCCCAAGCGCGGTCAAGCTCCAACCCGCCGGCAGGGCCAACACGGGCTTCGGTCACCAATGCGGGATCGAGGGCCTTAATGGGATGTAGCTGGATACGCGCAAGGCGCGGCGCTTCCTTTGAAGAGTTCACGCAAAGAGTCTAGCAGAGCGCCAAGAAGAGCCACTAGCGCGCAAACCTGGCTCCGCGAAGCGCCCCAGGCCAGCCGGGGCGGAAGCAGAGATTCAGCCGGCCGAGGCGGTCGCCGCGGAGGATTTCTTTCGCTTGGCCATTTGCTGCACGGTGAAGAGCAAAAGCTCGCGATCCTGCGGTTCCATCTTGCTCAGCAGGAGGCGCAACTTGCGCAGGAAGCGCAAGTCCTTGCCGGAACTGCCCCAGCCGTCGCCGGGGGTATCGGTCCACGCGCTGGGAACATCGGCTTTGGGCGGCTTGTCGCCGTCGTAGAGCAACTGGTAGAGAGGCATCTCCAGCGCGCGCGCCAGTTTTTCGAGAGTTTCGATGGCCGGAATGGTGTGGCCATTTTCCACGCGGGACAAGTAGCAGCGCAGCAGACCCGTACGTTTTTCAATGTCACCCTGGGAAAGTTTCTTTGCTTCGCGCAGGACGCGCAGGCGATCACCGATAATCATGACTTGCTCCTCAGTAGATCCGCTCGGTCCCTTTTCGACGCTGGCCAACCGCGACTGAGTGACTGGAGCATAAACTAACCAATAGACGTTCGTCGAGAGGATTACGTGGCGGGCTGTGGAAATTCGAAGGGCATATGACGGCTATTACTTGTCAATCATCGGCGGGGAGCTTAAAGGCATCGAGGCAGGCACACAACCACGCTTAGCCGCTTACGAAAGGGCACTCAGCGGGCCTGAGCGAACTGCTGATCGACTACCCAGCCGTCTCCAAACAATCAAGCGCTGGCCGCGGCGCCGGCTCCCGAAACAACCGACTTGTAGCCGCAAGTCGCGGCTTTTCGCATGGCCTCGACGGCCTGTGCGGCGGTCATGAGGGGAGTCGTTTGTATGCTGGCAACCGCGCCGCCGGCGGCGAAGGCGATGGCGATAGCCGCGGCGGAGATGTTGTCAGGCATCTCGGTGATGGCAAGTACGTCGAACGGGCCGAAAGCGAAGAACGACGTATGGAGCTTACCGCCGAGTTTTTCGATAGGCTGCCGGACGATTTCGAGCCGGTCTTGCGGATCGGCAATGAGACGCGCCCAAGCCTGCTTGGTGTAAGAGACCTGGTGGCAAAAATAAGGCATGATGTACCTCCTTGAAGAAAGGGAAGGGAAAACCACGGGGAACGGGGTGACTATGCTCTTGAAAACAAAGGGAGTCAAGAAAAAGTAAAGATTTTTGAAGATTTCCCTTGACAAAATATTAGAATGTGATACACTTTCTTTTGTAAGGAAGTGCGCCTCGGCGATGCCGGGGCGTTTTGCTTTTCAGGCTGGCTTTTCCGCGAGCCTCCGAACCCCTGATTCTTAGCCAATTCCAAAGTTTCGTTTGAGTTGCGATGTGCCGCGTCGCGACGACGCCGGCGCCGATGTGTGCTCGCGCGAAGACATGGCCCGCGGGTTCCTCCTGGGGCCGCGAAGAACTTTCAGCAAAATAAGGAGCCAAGATGCCCAGCTACCAGAATGTGACTCCACCGATTTCGCTCTTCTCCGGTGACGTGGGATTCAGTTTCAACAACGAGGCGTTTCCCGGAAGCGCCCAGGCAGGCAGCCAGTTTGCCCTTCCAAGTTTCACGGGCCTCGCCGACGGTGGTACGGCGGTGCGCTGGCAGACGATCTTCGGAACCGCGCCGACGGCTGTGAGCATGGCGCTGCAAGGCGCGATGGCCGACGTGGACTCCGAATATCAAACCATCGATACCACGACCAACACGGCCGGCGAAGCGCGTACTGTCGCCGCTGTGCAGGCAAAGTTCCTGCGCATCAAGTTTACGTCCTCGACCGGCGGCAGCGGCTTGACCGCCAAGCTGCTCGTCTAACTTCGCCGGTTTCAATTCACGACAAGCATCCGATCCAACCAGTAAGGCTGAAGCGAACCGATGGGCAAGCTCGGCGATGGCCGCTTTGATAAGTCGCCTGGCGCCCAAGAACCGGTTCTCACACCCGAGCGGAAACTGTGGCGGGCCGTCCTCACGCTGGCGTACGAAGAGGCCGAGATGCCGTCCGATTGCGGCAGTCCAGCAGAACGAGCGAAAGCGCGTGCGTATCTGCGCGCGCAAAGCCCGTTTGAAGCCGCTGAGCTCGCACTCGTTTGCGGTTTTGCGGAGTTGCCGATGGACCGCCTTGTTTCCTGGGCGCGGCGTCGGTATGACCTCGCTGCGTGAAAACTCACCATGACACGTGGAAGACAATCAGGAAAACCAAACGGGCACGCCGGGCCGCAGCACCGTACCAACGGGCATGCGCCGGCCTCCTCGGAGCGGGACGCGGTCCCGGCGCTTCGGGACCAGGCTGTACCTGACGATGCGAGCGGAGCATCCGTTGCAACTCACTCAGCCAATCAGGCTGAACCAGGCGCGGACCGCATCACGTACGCTGGCACGGCGGCGTCCCGCCCGAATGGAGCAGCCCACGCGCAGGTCAACGGAAGGCCGGACACGGCGACAGGAAGTTCCAGCGAGACCTCTGTTGAAAGACCGATTCCGCCGGGACAGAGTCCTCTCCCTGCTCATGCCAGCGACTTTGTCGAGGAGATTCACCGGCGCATCGATTTGATCGAAGTCTGGCACAAGCTGCTGGCCTCCACGGACGAGAAAATAAAGCAGCGAGCCGTCGAGAGACTGACGGCCATCCGCTACAAAGGCGATGCCGCCATGGAAGAGGAACCGCAACAGATTATTTTCGATATTGACAGCGCCGTCGCACGGCGCTCATCCGAAGGAGCCGAAAAATGAGCAGCGTCATCCCCGCACCGTCTTTTTTCGAGAAGCTTACTGGCGCCATCTATCTCGACTATGTGTTGAAGGTCGCCGGTGTCGGCGGCTTCGTCTTTGCGTTTCTGGCGTCCTGGCACACGCTCGGCCTGGGCGTGAAATTCGGCATGCTGGCCTCCGTGTCCGCCTGGCTCGTGGGCAGCCGCTTCACGAAGATTTATCGTTAAGTGAATCTCAGCGATTGTTACCGGCCTTTTCCGCGCCAGCAGATCTTCCACAATAGTCCCGCCAAGTACAGGCTCTTTGGCGGGGCTGCAGGGCCAGGCAAGACCAAGGCGCTGCTTTGGGAGGCGATTTCTCACGCGCTCTTATCGCCAGGCGCGGACACGCTTCTGCTGCGGCGCACGTACCCGGAGCTGGAGTCTTCGCTGCTCGCGTATTTCCGCCGGGACGTGCCGCGCGAGCTGTATAAAAGGTACAACGAATCGAAGCACCTGGTGACCTGGAACAACGGCGCGACCACGCGCTTCGGATACTGCCGGAACGAAAACGATGTCTATCAGTACCAGGGCGCGGAGTTTTTGTTCATCGGACTCGATGAACTCACGCATTTCACACTGAAGCAGTGGCAGTTTCTCACGAGCCGAAACCGCTGCCCGCTACGCGGAAGCCGCCCGTGCATGGCGGGCGCGTCGAACCCGGGAAACATCGGCCACGCCTGGGTGAAGGCGCTGTGGGTCGATCACCAGCCGCCCTCGGGATTCGAGCGCGCGGATCTCTACGACGCGCGGGATTACGACTTCATCCGCGCGCGGCTCGACGATAATCCGATTTACGCGCAAGACGCGGAGTACCGTCGCACCCTTGAGACGCTGCCCGAGCATCTGCGGAAAGCGTTTCTCGAGGGCGACTGGAACGTTTTCGCCGGACAATACTTTGATATTTTCGATTACGGTCGGCACACCGCGCGGCCCGAAGAGCTGCGGCTCGAAGCGTGGTGGCCGCGGTGGATTTCGATCGACTGGGGATTTCAGCATCCCAGCGCGGTGTACTGGCATTGCGCGGTTCCGGCAGGCGCCGCGGCCTTCAGACCGCGGGGGTTTCCGATCGGCGGCACGACCGCGACTGCTAAAACCTTAGAACCCTGGGCAACAAAAATCCCGCCCTCTAAAGAGGGCGGCTACAGCTCACGAATTGTTACCTATCGCGAATTCGTGCAGAACGGCCTCTCGCCGCGCATGCTGGCGCAAGGAATTGCGGAGCGAAGCGGCCGCGAAAATATCACCGAGATTTTCCTTTCGCCGGATGCGTTCGCGCATCGCACGGCGGAAGCTTCAATCGCGGAGCAGCTCGGCGACGTCTTGAACGCGAATGGTTTGCCGCGGCCCGCGCCCGCCGACGATGACCGCATCGGCGGCTGGCAGTTCATGTACCAGTTGCTCGAATCGGACGCGTGGATCATCGCGGAAAACTGCACGAAGCTGATCGAGTGCATGCCGACGCTGGTGCGCGATAACTCCAATATCGAAGACATTCGGAAAATGGACGGCGACGATCCCGCCGATTCCGCGCGATATGGACTGGTCTCCGGCGGAAGAATCGCCGGTGTTGGGACGGCCTTTGCGCCATCCAGGGCGGGGCAGCCCCCGCCCTTACATCCGCCTGGAAGCGGCGCGCATTTTGTGACCGGCATGCCGCTCGGGGAACAGATTGCGCGCCAGGTCAGCGCCACGGATCCAACTTCGCAGGCGATTCACTTTCAGCGCCTGGAAGCGGAAGCCCGTAAGCAGTTTCGGCCAAAGCCTCTGCCGCGGCGTCGTTGGTAGTTGTGGCACAGACTTCAGTCTGTGCGTTCGCTTAACGGCGACAAGTCAAACGAGCACAGGCTGAAGCCTGTGCCACGGGTGCCCAATGCTCAATTGGTTTCGCAAAATACTTCAGCTGAAATACGTGGGCCTTCTCGAGACGGACGTGGCTCGGCTGCGGGCGGAGAACCGTGCGCTGATGAATTCGCTGCTGGGAACGGCGGGATTTCCGCCAGTGGAGTTTCCCGAAGCACCGAAATCGCAGCCTCTGCCGCGATTGAGGAAGCGTTCGTGGCACCAACTGCAAGCGTGGCGCGAATCCGGAGCGGCGCGCGACGCGGCCAACGATTTCGACGCCAGAACCGATGCGAGGACGAATGGACCAGTACCCCACAGTTGAGATTTTTTCAGGGACTCCGGGCGCGATCGCACCCGCCGACGGAAACTACGCGGCGGGGTTAGCGCAGGGCGTAGCGCCGGACTTTAGCCCGGCATCCGCTGCCGCCCGATCCTCGAGCGCGCCCTCCGTCGAAAACGATGCCGCCCTGAAAGGCGGCGCTACAAGACCCGCGGAAACACCTTTTGATCTGGGACCGAATAACGAACAGCTCGAAGACCTCAAGCCGGAGCTGGTGAACGCGCTGCGCGAACTCGTACGCCAATACCGTCAGGAGGGCATCGTCGCGCGGCGGCACGAAATCTGGCGGATTCGCCAGGCCCGCTTATTCTGGCAGGGCTTGCAATACGCCTGGTGGAATCCCAATGACATGAACTGGCACTTGCCCTTCGAGCAGCGCTTCAGCGACGACCGCGAGCTCGAGGAAATGCCGCGCTATCAGTTCGTCACGAATTTTTACCAGGGATTCGGGCTTTCCTTTATCGCCGTGCTCTCGCAGGACGTTCCGAGCGTGCGCTTCTATCCGCAGTCCGCACAATCGCTCGAGGACATCGGCGCCGCGCGCGCCGCCAGCGACGTCGCCGAGCTGATCGAGCGCAACAACGAAATCGAACAACTGCTGACCACCATCGGATATTTTCTCTGGACCGACGGAAAGCTTGGCGCGTATGTCCGCTACGTAGCCGACGGGCAGCGATTTGGCTTTCACGAAGAGCAATTGCTGGAAGCGATCGAAATTCCTCTCGGCGAAGACTTCTACGTCTGTCCAGAATGCGGAAAAGAAACATCAGCGAACGATGTGACTCGTGACTCGTCGTTCGTGACTCGTGAAGAGGATCCCGCCGAAGGATTTTCCTCCACGAATCACGAGTCACCAGTCACGAGTCACGTTTCATGTCCGGGTTGCGTGGCGGAACTCGCGGATGCAAATTTGCGAAAGGCCGAGCGCGTCACCGTGCCGCGCGTCATCGGAACGCGCCGCGTACCGAACGGCCAGGAAGTCATCTCCATCGCCGGGGGCCTGGAACTCAATACGCCCGTATGGGCCAACGAGATGCACGAATATCCTTACCTGCAATGGCAGGCGGAAGTGCATCGCGCGAAGTTGAAGGCGGCATATCCGCAGGCGGCGAGCAAAATTGAAGCGGCGCCCTCGCAAGGCCCGGACGACGTCTACGCGCGAGTCTCGCGACTGAGCGTCGAGCAGGGGTTGCCTTCGATCCATCCCGGCGACGCGTTGATGAACTTGATCACCTTCGACCGCACCTGGCTGCGGCCGTGGGCGTTTTATTCGATTGAAGACGAAGCGGTGCGCAGCGAACTGCTCGCGCTTTTCCCCGATGGCTGCTACTGCGGCTTCGCGGGCGACGTTTACTGCGAATCGCGAAATGAATCCATGGACGACCACTGGCGCGTGTTGCATGCGCTTCCCGGCGACGGCCAAAACCGGCCGAGCGTCGGCGATTCGCTCGTGCAAGTGCAGGAGCGCTACAACGTGCTCTCGAATATGCAGGCGGAGACGTATGAGTACGGCATTCCGCCGATTTACGCCGATCCGCAAGTTTTGGATTTCGATGCACTTGCGAATCAGGTCGCGGAGCCTGCGGCGCATTTTCCCGCGCGCGCGCGCCCAGGCCAGCCGCTCGCCGCAGGATTTTTTCAGCCGGCGCCCGCGCAAGTTCCTCCGGACATGATCCGGCACCAACAGGATCTGATCGGCCCCGTCGCGCAATTTCTGACTGGCCTCTTTCCCGCGATTTTTGGCGGCAATATGGAAGACGTGAAAACCGCGTCGGGGTATGCATTGGCGCGCGATCAGGCCATGGGCCGCCTGGGATTGGTATGGCGGCACACAAAACAGTTTTATGCGGACGTGCTGCTCCTCGCGGTCGATTGCTTCCGCAAGAATCGGCCGGAGGACGCGGAGATTCCGCTTCTTGGGCCGGACGGCGTGCTGGACGCGCGCGTGATCCGCGCCGCGGATCTGAAAGGCAATATTTGCGTACACCCGGAGGCGGACGAAACGTTTCCGAGGCTGAAGTCGCAGCAACGCGCCGTGTTGCAGCAACTCTTTACGCTGAACGAACCGCTCATCCAGGAAGCGCTGACCGAACCGGCCAACATTGGCTACATCAAGAATGTGCTGGGGCTGACGGAGCTGGTCGTGCCCGGCGAGGATTCGCGCAACAAACAGTTGCGCGAGATTCAGCAGTTGCTTGCAGGCGCGCCGATCGTGATTTCGACGAACCCGTCGGGTGCGGTCCACGTAGCGCCGGGCTTTAGCCCGGCATCCGATGACTCCGCAACGCAAAATGACTCCGCGAAGGGCGTCGATACACAGGCCGCCTCTGCGAGCGCGGGCATCCACGAGGCACCAGTCACTAGTCGCGAGTCACGGGTTTTGGTTCTGCCCTCGGTCCCCGTGGATCAACTGCTCGATAATCACGCCGTGGAATTCGAGGAGTGCAAACGCTGGGCAAACTCCGAAGCGGGCCAGGCCGCGAAGATGACTAATCCCGCGGGCTTCGCGAACGTCCGCGCACACACGGAGGCTCACCTTCGGGCCATGAGTCTTTCCGCGGGCACCGCGGCGACAGCCAGCGCGGCGCAAACGCCGCGGACGGCAAAGGAAAAGTAATGCAAGCAGGAAATCAAGGCGTCGCATCAACAGAAAGTTCGGGATCCAACGGCCACACGCAGTTACACGAGCTGTTCGCGCTGACGGACGAGCAGATTCTGGAAATTGATCCGGAACCGCAAGATGTGGAAGTTGCGGGCGTCGCGCCGGCTGCGTTGCCTGCGAATTCGGCCGCGCGGGCGCAAACCATCCGACCAGAAACCGGAACTACGTCGGAACACGGCGCGCGTCCCGCGAGTTCGGGTCAGGAACAAACGCAAAATGCACCGGCAAGCATTGCCACGCTACCCGAGCCGCCCGCGTGGCTTGCCGAAACAATGAGCGATCCGCAGCGCGGCGCGGAAGCGCGCGCGCTTTGGGAAGGCGCGCAAAACGCGGAAAGGGAAGTGTCGGCATATCGCGAAGTATTCGCAAAACCGGAGGAGGCGCGCGCAGCCGCGGAACGCGCACGCGTCCTCGATGAAATCGACCGCGCGTTTTTCACAGGTGATGCGGCGCAACGAGCGCAGCTCGCCGCGATGATGATGCGCGAGGACCCCGCGGCTTTCCGCGAAATGGTTTTTGAAGGATTGCGCGCGCTCGAAGAATCCGGCAAGCCTGGGGCAAGCGGCAGTGTTGCGGAAGCGTTCGCGCATGCCGGCCAATCGTCGCAAGGCGGGAACAACGTGGCTAATTCAACGGCGGGCGCAAACCAGGCGCCGACGACGAATTCTCTCGCGCAGCAGCGTGAAGCTGCCGCGCAGCACGCGCACCTGGCGGCGTACGCGGAGTTTGAGAGAGCCGCCAACGAGGATCTGGAACGCAGCGTGGGCAGCGCAATCGAGCGCACTTTGGCGCAAGCGTTGCCGGCAGCGGGGCAAGCGGATGGCGCGGCTCTAAAAGGCCGCATGGCGGCGGCGATCCGGCAGGATATCGAGAAGACGTTGCAGAGCGACCGTCAACTGGGCGAACAGGTCGCGCAGATTTTGTCGGCCAGGCGGCTCGATAACGAAGCGCGCGCGCAGGTTGTGCGGCTGATTGGCGAACGCGCGCAACAGCTCGTGCCGGGAGCAACGAGGCGCGCGCTGAACGATTGGACGCAAACTACTCTGGCGGCGCATCGCGGCAGGAGCGCCCGTACCGAGGCAGCGTCGGCGAGAAGGGAAGTGGCGCCCGCAGCGCCGGGGCCGCGCGTTCCGCCTGCTGGAAGACAACGTGAGGCGGCTCGCTCTGCCCGAACCGGCGAGAGCGCCGCATCCAGCGGACGCGTGGATTACCAAAAGTTGAGCGACGAACAGATTCTCGAATTGTAAGACGCAGTTGACGACGGCATACACGTCATTATCAGCAGATTCAGAATAAACAAATTCAAGTTTCGGCGCCTTCTCAAGAGACGCCTGCGCGATTCCGCGAATGGCGACCACGCTGTAGCCGCCCTCTTTAGAGGGCGGGGTTTTCCTTGCCACGCAGCGCGTTTGCAGCCGCGGAGCCGCTCATTCTCACGTGAACAACCCGCGGTCTAAACACCGCGGCTACAGTCCTGCGACTTCGCTCGCGGAACGCAATCATCTAAGGAGAACAACAGATGCCAGCACAAGCAAACGCGAACGTCGTCGCGTTACAGCTCGAGAAGGTGCGCGATAAAGTGCCCCTGCTCTACGAACGGGACGACATTTTACTCACCATGATCCAGCAGCGCGGAGACGTGGAGAAAGTTTCCAGCCGCAACATGCGCCTGCCCTTGCAGGTGAATCCCGGCGGCAAAGCCGGCTCGTACAACGCCGATGGCGGCGACCTGGGCCGCGGCTCGGGCACGGCCTACGACGTCGCGCAGGTCTCGCCGATTTTCTTCCGCTTTGCGATTGAGATCACGAAGCTGGTGGAATACGCAACGACCGGCCGCGAGCGCGCCATCGAAAACGCCACCAAGCGCGAAGTCGCCAACGGCATGAAACAATTCCGCGCATTCCTCGACAAGTTGATGCAGACGGCGGGGAACGGCGTGCTCGGCACCATCAGCTCTTTCGCCAGCACCACCTGGACGATGGCCACGCCTCCCGGCGCGGCGCTCGTCTACGTGGGCCAGACCATCCAGGTGTACGATTCCACGCTGACCACGAATCGCGGCACAGCCAACGTGGTCGCCGCCGATCCCATCAGCTCCACGCAGACGATCACTGTTGACGCCAACCCGGCGGGGTTGACGGCCGGCGACGTGATCGTTCACGACGGGTTGACTGGCGCGAGTCCCGTGTCGCTCTTCGGCATCAAGTATCACCAGAACAACGCGACGACGGGCACCTGGCTCAACCTCAACCGCGCGACTTATCCCGTGCAACTCGCCACGCCGCGCGTCAATGCCGGCAACGCCGCGCTCACACCGAGCAATGTGCGCCTGGCCATCAACAAAGTCCGCAAAGCCCTGGGCATCAATCACCTCAGCAAGCTCATTGCGTACATGGCGGTGGAGCAGGAGCATGCCTGGGAAAATCTGGGGATCACCGTCAGCCAGATCATCAAGGAAGGCGGCGGAGGGAGTGGCAACGACCTCGATCTGCTCTTCAGCGGCCGCAAAACGATGAGCGGGATCCCGATCAAGTCCAGCGTGAACGCCGATCAGACCCGCGTGGATTTTCTCGACCTCTCGCACTGGGGACGCGCCGTGCTCAAGGACATCGACTTCTATGAAGTCAATGGCAACACGGTGTTTCCGATTTATGGAGCTAGCGGCGGGCTTGCCGCCAGCTACATCTTCTACTTCGATACCGCATTTCAGGTGTGGGACGATTCGCCGCGTACCGGCGCGTTCATTGACACATTGGCGCGGCCTTCTGGCTACTAAACAGCCGTGACTGGTGACTCGTGACTGGTGACTCGTCACTACTGTCCGGTCATCGGATTTTCAGTCATGCGTAAACCTTTTGCGGAGATGGTTTTAGGGGCGAAAAGAGGTGAAATCGATTTGAACTTGCATTGGCCTGCCAAGCGTGTTTTTCCC